>Ga0099822_1002952_pt1 | contig 21583 bp, 14 predicted proteins | sample CowpeawhiteBW_FD_76839 | JGI IMG/M metagenome (GOLD analysis project Ga0099822, IMG submission 76839) | Root nodule microbial communities of legume samples collected from California USA - Cow pea white BW | ecosystem: Host-associated > Plants > Roots > Nodule | place: USA: California | collected...
ATATATATATATATATATATATATATATATATATATATATATATATATATATAACCTTAAGTTTCGAAAACTATATTTAAAATAATTTAATCATTTTAAAATTTAAGTTAATAATTTTTGTTTGTTTGCATGTATAAATTATTATATTATGCAAAATAAATGTAGTATGAATTCATACAATAAAAACATAAATATGTCTGGTCGATTGATATGTATAATCATGTAAAAATGGCTAAACAAGTGGGATATTTGTTTGACAATTACTGATATTTGTATAGATGTATGTAAAATTGTAGTAAATTAACCCTAGTTACTCAAGAAATCTAAGCTTGTTACCCTTTAACAGAGCTAATAAATAAATAATATGAATAATAACATAGTTCATGATAGAGTGAGGAGTATAAAAGTATGTACCTATTTTATGTTGACTTGGGCGAAGAGTGTGCGAAAATCAACTGAGAAATTGAGTTGATGGCAACAACCATGTCGCGTAAGCAGTCTCTTGTGTTTCTTTGTTTGTAATGAAAAGTAATAGTATTATAGTAACAGAGCGTCCACGCGGAGTGAGGTTTGAAAATTCTCTTAACTACAAAACTCTTCTATTCAATCATACCTCCGAGGAACATCAACCTATGATTAACCAAACATAACGGTGGACTCGGTCACATTTCCTATTCTCCACACTCTCCACTGACCAAATCCCGGTCTTAGCTGAAAAACTCGCTTTTCTCAGTCAAACTTGGACTTTCAACTCTCCTTTTTTTTTCCAACTCAAAACCACCCTTTAAATACTACCCTTTCATTCACCCCAAAATAACACATACCTTACCTCATCACCCTCTCCTCCTCTAACCTCACTTCCGCTCTCTTCCACGTCAAACCACCAATCCTAATTCTGGCTACGTCCATGATCATTGCTTACTACACTTCACCACTCCCAGGATCTCATAAATTTCTTCAGCTTCAAACTCAACTTCAGAAAAAGAAACTATTGGTTCTGGATCCAAGTGCGTTTCCAGAGTAGAAGTGAGACTATTGGGCATGAGATAAACATCAAGCACTATCATCTCCTGTCATTGACACTATTACTATAAACAACACAAAAATGGAGAGTGAATGGAGCTGGGAACAAAACACACTCATCAATGAGCTAGTTCAAGGAATGGAGCTAGCAAGGAAGTTGAAGGAAGACTTGAGAATGCCGTACTCAGTTGACTCAAAAGATATGCTGCTGCAGAGGATACTATCTTCTTATGAAAAGGCTCTACTCATTCTGAGATGCAATGCATCAACTTCCGAGTTGCAGGCCACGAGTCAAGCAACAGCAACTTTGTTGCCGGAGTCCCCAATATCCGTCCATGGAAGTCCTCTGAGTGAGGATCTTGATGGGGCCGTCAAGGATCACCAAGAAATTAAACATGATTCAAAGAAAAGGTGAATATTACTAGACACACTTGGTAGCAGTTTTCTGCCACATAAGCATAAACTATGCCTGATTATTATATTAAAACTCTAACAAATATTTTATTGGCTTCAGAAAGATAACGCCCAAATGGATGGATCATGTAAGAGTGAGCTGCGAGAGTGGTCTTGAAGGACCGCAAGAAGATGGCTACAACTGGAGAAAATATGGTCAAAAAGACATCCTCGGAGCCAAATATCCCAGGTGAGAGGATTTCCCGTAATCATGTCATGCTTAAAAAGATAATGATAAATATAGTTAAGGATAAAGTTGACTTGACCAAGGGCAGTTTCTAATTCACAACCCATTGTATCACTTGCAGAAGTTACTATAGGTGCACCTTCCGCAACACACAGGGTTGTTGGGCCACGAAGCAAGTGCAGAGATCAGATGAAGATCCCACAATATTTGACATAACCTACCGAGGAAAACATACCTGTTCTCAAGGAAACAACGCCGTTTTGCCACCTAAGTCACCAGACAAACAAGAGAAGACACACAGTCATAACATTGACATTCACCATGCACAGGCATCACAAGAAAACCTTACAAAGTTCAGAAACATCTTGTCTGTCAACACAGACAAACTAGACAATGGAGATATGGCATATCCTTTCACTTTCCCTTCGACTTCATCAGGATGCACGAAACAATACAACCACAGCTTGATTCCTTTGACCCTAGAGAATGAGTATTTCTTGAGCGATCAATACCAAACGCACCTGTTATCTCCAACAACACCAGAATCAAACTATCTCCCATCCCCAACTTTCCAGATGAATGAGTTTGGTGCAATCTACAACAAGCCTTATTCAGACTCAGATATTAATGAGATCATTTCCACCAACACATCAGCAACCAATTCTCCAATTCCCGATTTCAATTTCTCACTTGATCCAGTGGAAATTGACCCCAATTTCCCTTTCAACACCCCAGGATTTTTCTCCTGATTGCACTATAAATGGAACACATTGAGCATATAGTCTTCCTAAAATAGGACAACTCCAGACAGAAGTAGAATTTTAGAATAAAGAATCAGCAACTGCAGCACTTATAAATGTCATTCCTTTTGGTCAATATTAGAATTACAGTTTTGGCACAATTTAGCAGTTTGAGGAGTGTACTTTCAAATTTATAGGTGCTCCAAATTTGTATTGCTATTTGGTACAACCCCAATGCCCCATCTTTAGTACAAGAGCATAGTAGCCACAAAGAACAACTAACCCACCAAATTAAGTTACAATATTGCGTCCTCTCAGAAATAAATCAATATTAAAAGAGTTTTTAGAACACTACTGAAGAGCACTTAAGAGAACGACGATAAAAAATTACACATCAAAATTGGATTCGCTGGCCAAACCTTTGTAAGATTCCATTCCAATCAACAACTTAATTACACATTGATATAATAATATTAACAACAAAATGACTTCAAATATCAAACCTGCATCCCGGGTTCCTTCTTTTACTCCTCCGAGCTTGACTTAGGAGCAGATGAAGTTTCATCTTCTTGTGTATTTTCAATTTTTCTAAGACCCTCTCTGAGGCCCAACACAATGAACAAGTTAGTGAGAGTTAGAAGCGACTCAGCCCCGCCATGTAACCAGTCGACATTGGACAAAGAAGTTCCATAATGCACCTTCGCTGTTGCAAGGAACACAAATTACACGTCCATCTTCTTTAAACTGAGCTCATTTTCAAGAAATTAACTTAAAACTCACCGTAAATTCCAGCAGGTACTGTTCAATTTTCCAGAGCCATGAAAAAAAAAAGTTGAAAACATACGAAATCAGATAGAGTAGAAGAATTGCAGTAACGAAAGGGACAGAGATAGAGAGAGACTGACTTGTGGCGCCGACAAAGGCGAGCAAGAAGTAGAAGCCAAAGAGGGTGAGGTTTGGAGCAGTCTTGGACTTGGTAATGAAGTATAAGAATCCGATGTAAGGAAACAAAGAGAAGGCGAAAAGCTGAGAAGCGATGCTCTGGGAATCAATGGTGGGTGCCCATGGATCAACCGGCAACGGCAACCCGCACACGATCCCTCTTCTTTTTCCGTTGCAAGGGTTCCATTTGGTGCTTCTTCTGAGGCTGTTTACGTTGTGCTTTTGCAGAAAGCTGGTTGGAGGGTTCAGAAAGTTGGGGGCTTTACAGAGGGACGCCAGTGGCAGGGACAACGACAACTTCATGGTACCACCCATTTCGCTGCTCTCTCTTCCTCTATCTCATCTCTTGCTCATGCAACACCCGCTACCGTTCAATTTCGCAACCTGTTCCCCAAATGGGCTGGGCCCCTTTTTCAGCACCATCAAACGGGTCTTTGGGCTCACCTTCCTCTAAAGCCTCAATCTCAGTCCAACTCGTTTTTATTAAAGATAAAAGTTTCAGTACTACATGGGAGTTATTAGCATGATTAATAAGAATCCAATATTTGATTTCAAGAAAATAATACAATCACCGTCCATAATATATGTCCAAAATATAGTACACAATGGTGGTCTCAAATAAAAATGTTAATATGTGGAAAGAAACAAAATATTTAATTTAAGGAGGAAATACAAAATAATAGGCCCTCTGAATTAGTCTAAAATATAGATGGTTAGTTTTTTTCAGAAAGTTTACATAAATAAGTTAAAAATAATTTTTAAAGCAGTTTGCACTTATCGTGTTTTTTTACATAAATAAGTATGAATATATAACTCACCCAAACAAGATGTTTAATTAAAATTACGAACACGATTAAAGAAAAAATAAAAGTAAAGACATACAAGCTTTCTAAATGATGCATATAGGATATGATTGAAATGTTCAACCGTTAAATGGTTTAAGTGGTTTAAGTAGATTAGTCAACAAATTCATTTTTAATGAAAAATATTAAGTTGAAATGATTATTAATTACCTCCACGATTATATTTTGTCAGGATTTGACATCATTACATATGTGGGGGTAAAAACTAAAAGTGTTAGATTTGTATTGAATTAATTGATATAAGAAAATGATTTAATTTACGTTTTATTTTTTTATCTTATGACTTCCATTTAGTTTAATTTTAAAGTCAAATTTAAATAAAATCTAAATATATATTACTTTTACTTAGATTATACTATTTTAATTTTTAAAAAATAATAAAAATATCAAAAGAAATAATGAAATTTATCAATTTATCCAGCTTGAAGCATCACATCTAAACTCGTAGCGTAGTTAAATATATGCATTTATATCTTAAGTTAAACACAATTTTATAAACTCGAGAATAAATATACAATAGATAACAATTTAGTTCATGCAAAATCTTGAATATGTAATATTCAACACGATAACATTTTTTCTATATAGATTATATAATATTTTTTATTTTTAATGTTTTATGATAATTCTTAATTTTATGTTCAGATATTAAATCAATTGATAAACATCCATGACCATAGAGAAACATAAATTTGTGAGGTTCACAAATAATTTTATCTCTAACCATTATGATAACTTCTAACACATTAGTCTATTACAAGTCTTTGCTTTCATCTTTACTTTTCAAAAGAAATTCATTTATAACTCTATCTACCACTTGTCCGCCATTATTACATCCAACTAACATTGTTATATTGTTCCTTGAAAGTTAAGAAGTGAAAAAAGAAAAAGAAAAAGAAAATAAATAAAAAATGAGATAAATTATTTATTAATAATGATTCTATTTTATTTTTTAAATTCAATATTATTTTTAATTAATCATTACTATTAAATGAATAAAATTTAAACAATTGATTAACATTTATTAATAAAATATTGATGATGTAAATATTCTATTATTTTAAGTCATATATTTTTTGCACGATTTATTTGAAACATTTAAGACCGAAGAGGTATATACTTTTTACACATTATCGTCCCCTCCTCCCATAGGCAAAAATTAAAAGGGGTTCATCTTAAATTTATTATCTTTTCACATGTTTAGTCAAATTTTATTTTAAGTAGCTTTTGAATCATTTAGATTGGTGGATTATTCATATAAACAAAGTTTCATCTTTGATATTATTGTGTGCCAATATTCTTCGACGCAAACCCATTGAGTTATAATCATGCGAGTCTCATAGAGTTAAATACCTACTTTTTTAGTTAAATTTTGATCAATGCCAATTACATAAAAAATCACAATGTAAACCCTACGAGTCATTTCAAATTTCAATTATTACATCAAGAATTATTAAATTAACTTCCTACACAAGAATTTTAATAATTATTAACGGATGAAATAAATTTGTCAATAAACATAATTTTACCATTGAATTTTATAGATGAATTTTATAATTTAAATTACCAATAGATTTTGTCGATAATTAATTCGTTATAATTAAAATTTGTCGCTAAACTAAAATTTGTTTACATATAAATATTTTTGTCTATAATATATTTGACGGTTAATTTTGTCAATAAATTTCGTCAGTAATATATCGATGATGAATTCTATTAATAATTTATTTTTCTTCGATAAATCTATTGGTAAAATGAGCAACAAATTTTCAAGAAAAAAATCTAATGATATTGTTTTATATATTAAGAAGAGATATATGTGAAAAGAGAAAAAAAAAAGAATAAAATGAGTAATAAAATGAGGAGGGGGAAGAGGAATATTAAGAGGAGAGGAGGAGGCGCCATAGATACATAGACTTGTTTGCAATGAAAGAGGAAAAGAAAAACCAATATATTATCATTAATTAGTTGATATTCTATTATTCATTTTAATTTATTAATTTGTTGCTAAATATTTAAGATGATTTGATCACTTATGTTTTAAAATTTAGATATTGATTAAAAAATATTATGTAAATTGGATACGAAACAACTTAATATCTCTAAATTCTAATAACAGATTTAGGATTGTTATTAGGTTTAGTTCATGCTCATGTTATTATAGATACAATCTGATAATTAATTAAGGAGTTGATTATTAAATTACAGATCTTAGGAGTTTTGTTAATTTAAATTAATCCAATAATTATGAGGATAGGAATAATCTGTAATAAATTTATTTTTCCTTTACAAATCACACTAATATAAATATATCTCAATATTTTTATACGTGTGTATGCTTTGTTTATTTTATTTTATTTTTTATGAAATGACTTATTTATTACACATCTATTACACGATATTTTTTATTGTGGAATTTCCTTATGATGAAATTGTCGTTTTGTACAAATAGTTCAAACCTTGTAGTTGAATAATTGAAAGTAACTTCTTCCGTCTTAAAATGGGTGCCCCACCACCCATTCATCTAAAATCCCAATCAAAAACCAAACGCGTCTCTCCTAGTTGGCTCCAAACCCTAATCAATCATGAACACATAGAAATCATTATCCCTTTAATTTCGTGGGAGGAAGAACTTTCGACAATTATTTTATTAACAATAATCACAGTTACACATTCCTACGCGGTCCCATAATTCAACGTGCCCTCGTAAAATAAAATTAAACAATTGCATCGTGAATTATCAAAACTTATAACATAAGCAGAAACCCACTATACACACGTTAATTGCTACGTTATTATTATGACATGAAATAACAATAACAATAACAATAATAAATATAATATCTATGATCATCTCAAGCACACGAAATACCGATAGCGGCGGTGGCCATAAACCTCTCCGACGCCGACTTTCTCACAAACGAAGCGATCTCCGGCGAAAGCACAGCCACCTCAAATTCCGGAAGTTCAAATTCCGGAAGTTCGGGAATCGTGGAGAGAACGGGTTCCGATTTGTCGTAAACAACGTAGAAACGATCTTTGTTGGAATATTTTTCTGCCACTTGGAAAGTAGTGTTACTGGTGGGGGTGGTAGACCTAGAACAAGAAGTAGAAGAAGTCCTTAACTTGTTGCTGGACTTGAAGACGAATCGAAGGAGTTTGTGGAAGGTTCGAGAGATCTTGAAAGGCTTGTTTTCGGACATGATGGGTGGTTGAGGATGATGAAGTTGAAGTGAGAGACAACGTTCGGGTAAATGAGACATGGAAAGGGTTCTTCTGTTTTTCGGGGAATTCGCTATTGCCGTGTTCAATTCCCGTTTCAAGGAGTTGAGCTCGAAGGAATCGTATAGGGTGCTGCCACAATCCCAAACGTTTCCCTTCGAAACCTGGTTAAGCTTTTCTTCTCTTGATTTCTTCTCCATGTGCTACAAAACAATGTTAGATTTTTCTTAATTTTGGCGAGTGTTGGAACTATATGTATATAGAAGAATGGAGATATGGATATGAGTAAATGGAGAAGAGGATCGGAGAAAGTGACGTTTGACCACTTTTATGTGATGTTTGGTGAAGGATGAAACGCGTTAGTTATGACTTTGTGACTCGGAAAGTGAGGGTTTTTATAATAATTAGGGTTTCATCTCGCAGGGATATTGACCACCATTACCATTAAATCCGTGAGAACACTCTTCTTTTTTCAATTTCTGTGCCAGCGTTGCATTGGGAACATAACTAAATGAATGTGCAAAAAAAAAAAAAAATGTATACACATGATGAAGATAAGTGGGAAAGTATGGGACACTGGGACGTGGAATAAAAGTGGCCCCTTGAAATCTTGAATCATGTGTGTGTAACAATTGTGTCGTGTCGTGTCATATTCATACGTACATACTTGGCTGTGTGCCATTGAGTACAACCTTGGATTATTTTAATTTACTCGAAAGATTATTAAATTCATAATCACGTGGGTGCATGCGGTGGCATTGCTTATACTATATCAAAAATCAACACCTAAAGTATTTGGTTTTCATTGTTTTGTTGGAGTGCTTCTCCATGAAGACAGGAATTATGATGATCCCTTGAAGCATAATACATGTACATTTTTTTTAATTAACAGATCCATATCGTGAGTTTTAATGTTGTTGTTCGTTATTTCTGGAATTAATAAAGAACGTTTAATCGTTGAGTTTCTATGATATATTTTCTCGGGATCTTTGGTGGAATAATTTAGTTTTGATACACTACAATGCATAAAGTTAATATAGAAGTTTGAGCTAACAACCCTAATCTTTGACTTACTAAAAAGAAAAAGAAAACTGATATCTTCTTATACTTTTTGTTTTTTGTTAATTAAGATATTATCAAGTTTAGGTTGTTTTTGGGAGTTGAAATCTGAAATGGCCACGATATCGAGTTAAGAAGGTAGAGTACGCAATAACCTTTAAGCATACGTGGAAAGATGCAAAACGCAGTTATCGGTTTCCAGGTGTATATGAATTCGTGATAAATGTGGCATGGAAAGTAATAATTAATCTCAACAACTGAACGTGAAATAGGAACTTCATTTAATTTGAAGTTTGACTAGGATTAAATAATTCTGACATGAAGTGCAGTTGGCTAGGTTTGAGTAAAAAACTAAATAGGTCATGCTCATGGATATTTATTTTAGTAGAAGGTTACTTTTAATCCTTTAATCACTTTTATGGGAGATTAATGGAAGAAATATTTTTTTTTTTATGTTTAAGTCGATAAAATATCTTATGAACTTAGGATTAATTTTAATTTTGAGTAAAATTTGAAATTAGTTTTAAATTTTTAGATTAATTTAGTTTTTTATTTTTTAAAATTTTAAAATTTAATTTTTTTAATCAAATTTTATTAAATTTATTTAAGGTTATAAATATATTTCTCAACTAATATTCAAGTAAAAGTGTATAAATGATGTGAATAAGTTAAATGTTATCATATTAATATCGATCACTTAGTTTTCCTATTGATATGAGCTCGGATGTTTAGACTCTGAATTCCTGCCATAGTTATACCGTTAGATTTCAGTTACAAATAATTTAGAATGTACAAACAATAGAAAATACTAGGTATGTTTCTTTTTAATGTTTGATGATGATTTATTGTTGAATGCAGTAATTAACTTTGTCAGGCAATTAACATTAAAATAATTTGTATCTTAAAACTACTTAATTAAATGACATAAAAAGTTGTTGCTTGTGTCAACCAATGCTATTTAATTCGTGAGGAATTAAAAAAGTGTTACTAAACTTTATCTCATGTTTAAACAATCTAACTTCAAAATTAAGGTTTGATCTAATTAAATACATGAAACTTGTTGTTACTAATTAATACACACAAAGATATATACTTGAATTATTTTCAAGTTATTAAAATACATACACTAACATACGAGTTGTTAAAGTACGCACATGTACACGAATTATTTATGGTCTATTAATATTTAACTCATATGTAAACACTTGAGTTAATGTTAACTAAAAAAATCAAAAATAGCGTTTCAGAAGTCAAATTAAGAATATAACTCAATCAATACTTACGCCTCCTCTATATCTCAAATTAAGAATTTGAATAGAATCTTTTCTAATACCTGTTCGAATTAGATATTTTATCAAAAAATCAATTATTTATTTTTCATAAATCCTTAGGAAATTATAGAAGACTAAATTGAAACAAAAAATGTAATGCAGTATAACTCTAAATATTATGAAAGTTTGAAATTAGATATAAATTCTTAAATATTTATTAGAATACATTAGTTGACAGTGTAAAGGCTTTTTGCATTGATATTTGTTAACAGAACAAAACATTAACTCATAATTTGTCAATATTAAGCACTATGCATTGAAGTTTTTAAACATAATTCTTTTCGTTAACGAGTTAATATTTTACTTTTCACGTGATTTATGCACAAAATCAAACTCTACAAAATTTGTAACGAGTTCGCAAATCTTGTAGGTCAAACACAGAACCAAATAAACAGATTGCAAGGTGATTCCGTTGATTGGATCTTGAAAAATGTACCCATATAAGAATACTAACAATTTTCATCTCCAACTCTGATTTTACTGGACATGCTAGTTGGGCTTTGTAGCCCGATAACATTATAAGATTAAGGTCCTTTCTTTTTGTAACCATTGTTTTCCTTCCCACATTTTTGTTGCACATTCTAAACCACCGCTGGGAATGGATTCTTCTTAAACTTCTGTTCGTTATTTTGAAATTTACAAGCTCTCATGAGATTAGTGTATGTTACATGTTTGACAAATTGAAAGAACTTTTGGTCAATCCACAACATCACTGCTGAATAGCTTAAACTGGTTGGCATCAAGAACCAATTTCCTTATGGAAGAGAATGCACCCATGATTCCAACACCCGTGAACACCACTATAATTGAGAGGTTGATCCAGTAAGTTAAGGATGATTTTGGAGGCTTGTATGTCATGTTGTACAGAAGCATTGGCAGAATGAAATCCAAAGGGATGAAACCAATAGCACCAACCACACCATTGATGTCTCCAAAAAACGGCAACATGGCTGCCAAAAACCCACAGCATATCATGTAAATTGTTCTGAGAATGATCCGAGGAATGAGGTTTCTTTTGGAAAACATCCCCTGCCTCACATCAGCTGATTTCTTCTCCATTATCTCATAAGCAACTTGAGAATAAACCTGTGGGACAGACATTGTTAAACCTTTGCTCATGACAGTTTTGTTCATGAAATTTCATTACAGAGAAGTGTGGGGGAGCTTACGAGGCCAATGGCAAAGAGCTGAAGAAGAACAAAGATGATTGCAAGTGCAAGAACCCAGGTTGGGGCCAAAGAAGGTCCACTATCTGGTAGCAGACTCTTTAAAATGTTTGAGCTGGATTTGTTTCCAAACACCCAATATCCAGAAACTGCTGCAGCGTAGAAAGTCACAAAAATTGCTGTGTAACACATAATAAGGCCTTTTACCATCTTCCCAGTGGCAGGGGGAGCCAGAGTTGCCTGTGTATTTGCAATGACAAGGTCAATGAAACATTCAAACAAAATATTTAAACTTAGAAAGAGGAACATTAGATACTTGTATCTCGGGTAATATGCCATTCCCAAATATTGCTGCAAGTATGGAGAGGGACGTGAAGGCACTGAAAGCCCTTGCAGACTTCTTAGGTTCTAAAGAATAGTCCCTTGGAGGGGCATTTTTTGACGTACCTGTAACATAGAATTGTTAACTTCATAACCTTTGAGTTTGTGAGAAATTAAACATTCAGCAATGTTTTAGTTAAAAACTCTATTATTGTCTAGTTAGCATTTGACAACAAATTCTAAATTGTGTCAAATTAACTCAAAGAGAATATACCTGCATGAATACAGGCAACAACCACGAGGAGGGTATAGCCAAGGGCGAAAAGTAGTGAACAAAAGTTGATGTGTCGCAGGGAATGGAAAGAAGGAAGCTGAGATAAAACTATCATCACCACTGTCACCATTGCTATAAAGTGGTACAATTTGAGGGATCCATGAACTGAAACATTGGAGTACATGATCTTCCACGACCAAAAAAAAAAGTCAATAAATTTTTCAAGTTAACAATTAGAAAAATGAAATACTTTAACAGTTGACACGGATATTTAATACTCCAAATAATCATATTCTCTTAAAGCAATAAGCAGTAACACTAAAAGATAATGCAGAAGAAAAAGATTATTCTAGAGTTATCGGTCCAGGCCAAAATGCGTATCATTATGACGTGTGAGCAAAATTTCAATGTTTCAATGAGCAGAATGCGTGACTCAACAAATCACAATTATCTCCCTGTTGCGTTTGCACTGCACTTAACTCCTAGCCTAACTTGTGAAAAAAGCAGTTCAATAATTTGCTATTATTGAATTTGTATCTTTCCATTTTCTCTCTCTTCCTTCATTGAAACTTTGTTATTTTCTCATTGACTACCCTCTTGGCCAGTTTCAGTTTGTCACTACTCACTGTAACTCAACAATTCGGCTAGACCCAACCATGGTTACGTTACGTTAGGTAGAGTTTAAGTTCTGAGTGGAAATTTCCATGACGACTCATCCTCTTAACACTTTAGACGGTACAATTTTTATATTGGAAGTTTGGATCAGTTCAATAACTTATGTACGAGTTAGGAAAGCTCAAAAAAAATCCAAAATAGTTCACAACTTACAATGTTTTAAGTACAATGTCTAATCAATAAGTGAGAACTTGTTGATAGGTTACACGAAAGAAAAGAGGCATAAAAGAGTAATCAGCACTTATTGATAGGTTACACGAAAGAAAAGAGGCATAAAAGAGTAATCAGATGGGAGTAAACGAAACTCTTAATACTATTATATATAATAACACAGGTATACATAATTATAAGCAGTTGCTTTCATCGGTGTAGTCTTTATAATTTCTTTATATAATAATAAATATATAACCTCAAGGCATTCACCCGCAAGCAAGATTGCTCCAACGCCAACGCCAGTGTTGATTGCCGTTTGAATAAAGATTACAAAATAAAACATCCATCCTGACCCTGTTACAAATTAATACTTGTTTTATAATCTTACAAAAATTAATAAAAAAGTGCATAAAATATAAACCTTACATACACCTATGATGTAACCTGAGAAAATAGTATCAGTTTTTATTTTGAGGAATAAAAAGATACAAAGAAGACAAAAAAAACTCCTCATACATTATTTTCCGAGGTATAACATGTGTTGCTTTATTTTTGCGAAAAAATGAAAGGAATTAAGTTGAGTAATAAAAAATATATGAGTCTGTAAGGGATGAATATATGGCTTTGGAAAGTATTCATAGTTAAAGAACAAAAAATGATATACAAGTGAAACAGAATCAGAGTAAAATTTCATTTAAAAAATGTAGACACTATTATCTTAAATTTTCTGATTTAATTTCATACAGAAATTTCAATTGATCCAAAAGATAAATATCCCACCAAACTAAATCTGGGATGGGTGTACAAATTCGGGCCACAAGTATTTTGTGAGCACAAATTATTTGTACAAATTTGTGTAAAATAACCAGATATAGCCCGAAATTTCGCAGCCAAATAATAAAAACAAAAGACCTTGGTAAATACTAAATAAGAAGAAAAAAAAAGTTACCAAAATGTATTATCTGTCTTCAAAATTAAAATAAGAAAGAAAAGGAAAACATTTGACCGAAAACTATCAAACTAAACTTATTTAATCATTAATGTTTCAACAAGTGTATCATAAATGTCAAATGACGTGTAAAAGTTATAATTATCTATATCATATCATACCGTTAAGTAAATATATATTAAACTTTTTATAAAACTGAATTAATTTGCTTACAAAATATTAAATATATCTAATAATGTAATAATGGTCAACATAATATTACAATCAATTATATTTCTCCTTTTTTTAATGTCTCAAAATTCAACAAGAAATAAAGATATTTTAAATTAGTGTAAAAGAAAATTTATTTCTAACAATGAGAAAAAGAAATCCCATAAAGAGAGAGAAATCCATGATGTAGAATATAAAGAATAAAACTGACAAAATATAAGAATTAAAAAAACTCCTATATCAGTTCACCTTTAAGATCATTTTAAATTTGTCACAAACCTCTCTTTACTTAAATTAAAATGTGTGGTTTGTACATAAATTAACATTTTAATCAAGAAACTCACACTTCAAGCAAAGATTATTATTAAAAATTAAGAGATTGTACAACATATATGAAGAAAATTCTTTTGCGGATAAAAAAATAAATAAAAATAAATAAATAAATAAAAAATAAAAAAATTTCATTTTACAATTTTAAATAAGAAACGGTATCACATTTATTTTATATAGTTAGCTCAAACCCATTAGTGCTTAACCTCCATTCATTTATAACTTTCAAAGAAGTATTAAAAAGAGAGAGATAGAATACATGTGAAGTGAACGTTTAACATCTCAACGGAAAAGTGATTTAAAAATAATTAATAATTAATTATTATTGAAGAAGTCAACAAGAGAATAACTGAGGAAGGAGAAAAAGCTCCGGAATCAAGGAAAATGACTGAGAAACAATAAAGACTTGGCGATGACAAGATTAATCAATTAAAAGAATAAAATTCTAGAAAAAATTGCGTCAAAGAAATTCTCGTAAATTAATCACCTAAAACATCAGCGGCTAGCTCTCGGAAACGGATGTGTCGGCGACCAGATTTTTCACAGTAATCGAGAACTTTGGACATGAGGAAGTAGGAGTAGAAGGTAACCACTCCCATCGTCGTTAGGCCTAAGAATCCAAGTCCCCACCCTAATCCTCGGAACGCGTAAGGCAGAGTCAGAATAGTTGGTCCTACGATCGCCGTCGTTAGGTGGAATCCGGCGTGCCACCACTGACCTGTCAATTGGTGATTTCTCGGAGACTTTATCAGCCATGCATGAATGTGGTGGCTACTTTCGATTAACGCAAAACCATTTAAATTCATGAGTTCTGATGTGAATGGTTGTTGAATCGGAGTTGTTTACCTTTGGATTGGAGAACGAAAGCAGCTCCGGCGTCTGCATCCTCGTCGTGGCGGTTATGGATATCGGCTTTTGGTGGTTCCGTCATGGATGAACTGGCCGTGAGTTATTAATTAAGGAAGAAGGAAAATGAAAGCTATACGTGAGTGTGGATCGGTATATATATTAGGTTAGTTGCTATCCTATTATTTTAAATTAATTAAATAGGATATTAATTAATGGGGTTAAATATGTTTTTGATCCCTTAACTTTTAGTGAATTTTGGAATTAGTCTCCATTTTGAAACTTTGGACCAATTTAGTCCTTCATCTTTCGGAATACGTGGATTTAGTCATTTTAATCAAATTTTGTTAGGTTTATTTGATATTTCGTACGCATATTAGGATTGTATTTGAGTTGTTTATACTGTTTGACACATTTTTGCTTTAATGTTAAGTCAAATACTATTGTAAAACACACTTGAAATGTCAAATAAACTTTACAAAATTTGATTAAAAGGACTAAATCCACGTATTTCAAAAGATGAAGGACTAAATTGGTTCAAAGTTTCAAAATGGACTAATTCCAAAATTCACTTAAAATTAAGGGACCAAAAACTAATTAATGAAATAGGATATATTTTGTTTTTTTACAATAAAAAACCAAAATTTTAATATAAAATTTTAAATCAAATAATATTATTTGAATTTTTTTGAGTTAAAATAATTGAATTTGTGATTGATATTTATTAATTGTTATATGTATTTATTAAAATTATGCATAATTAATTTTGAAGAGATTATTATAAATTTTAAATTTATAAAGTAAAAAGATAATTATATATTAATATTATTTTTTTATAAACCATAATAATTACTGTATTGTACATGTTATAAAATATCTTGACTATTTAACCTGAGATGATTTCTGCTTATCTCCAATATTTGACAATTAAATTATGTCTAGATGACTTAGATATCTTAAGTTAATACCATTTTATGTTGGAACACAGAAATAAATTATGGTGAAGAGAAGAACTAAAACATGTTACCATAATATTAAACTAATTAGGGTAAAAGCTAATAAATATATTATAAATAACTATTTATGAGATAAATTAATTACATTTATTATCATAATATTTATTGTTTGTTAACGCACATCTCAATTTGAATGTCAAATTGTCTTTTGCAAAAACATATTTCTCTTGAATCTTACAACATTTTGAATTCAAAGTTAACTAGTGTTAAAAATAATTGCTCGAGGAGTCTTTGCAGAATATTTTTCAATTACCAAAAATATTTCTATCCTAAGAGTAATTTATTTTTAGAAAGTTTAAAAGTAATTTTGTTAGGTAATTAAAAAAGTAATTAATAATTTAAATTTTATATTAATTAGATTCAATCTCCAATGTATTTCTATATTTCAATAACTCTACAATTAATAATTAAGATATGTAATGCTTAATTAATTGATATCACAATGACAACAAAAGGAAAATGTTCACCTTCTATCAATGTGGGTAAGAAGAGTTTATAATAAATAAATATACAGTTAGACTTATGGGTCCTGTGTTTTAAAAAATATATTATAAACATTAGCCTTTTATTGTGTTTGTTAAAAATATGTAGAAGTGTGTATTTGTTAAACTCAATTTGTAATTTGTAAGGTGTCATTTACATTATATTAATCCAATAAATAACAAATAAAGTTTTTATCTAAGTTCTATTTTCAATGATTGAGGTGTATGAAAACTGGGTTGCACGCCTTCTTTCGATTTCCTCATAAAGCATATTTTGACACCGACGACGGAGAATTTCTTGTGTTTGTTGTTGTGTACACACTTTCCAAATCTGTCGTCTTTCAGATTCAAAAAATTTAAAAACAATAATATATATTTATTTATTTATTTTCACTCTAAATAAATATTAAGTAAGTGTTGATATATTTTTATGCTCAGGAATTATTATTTTTTAAATTAAATAGTTTATCCGAAAACGTTCATCAAGCCACCCATCTCGGTCTATCCAACTTTGAACAACTTTTTCTTATTTCTTCATTTCAACTTCTCCACAAATGAACCACATCAAACCAAGTTGTCACACAGTGTGAATATAGATGTTTGATTTGACAAAAAGATTGGTCTCTTTGAAAACCGAGAAAAGAGTCTACATTTGATGCTAAAAAAAACATCACAAAAAAATGCAAAAAAAAAAAAAAAGTTATTTGTTTGTAAATAGGCATCTGGGTAGGCGCAGCCCAGATACATCATCTTACACAAGATACTCAGAGGTGACCATAAAAGACAATGAATTGCATTCAAGAGGCACTACACACGACAACACTCTGGAAAAGTCAAAGGTGTTATTAGCATTTATGGCTCATGTTTGTTGAAAAGGCTTCCTTGCTCAGATAACAACTCTTCAGTGTCAACAAATAATGTTAAATAAATGCGTTGCTTTGGAAAGAGATATTCCACATGAGTGATGCAAACAACTTCTAATTGCATTTTGTTTATGTTAAAAATATTTTAAGAGATTCTTGGAATAGAGTTAGCTTGTAAACATGATTAGGATAACAAAATGAAGTTAAGAGAAATTGGCAGTAGTACTTTTAAATCTAAAAATGAACCAGACATGATTGTTCCATTTTCTTTACAACTCGTGTAAAGAAAATTACGGGTGACAACAAGATTTACGACTAAACTTTCAAGATAAGCATATTCAATATAATTTGAACATGCACTACGAGATTTTTTTTTTCTACATTTATTCTTCAGTTTTCAGCTCCTGGTTTGCAACTGCAGAAAGAGATTTGTTGTATTCCTCCATCTCCTTCTTGTACGCGTCCATTGCATCAGATGCTTGGCTATTCCAGAATTGCCTATCTTCCTCACTCAGTTCCTAATCAATGATAACAAAATCAAATTGAATGATTGTTCTAAGCAAAACCTATATTGATTGTGGAACAAGATATGGTGCAATACAAACAAGATATGGTGCAATACATACCTTCCACTTCAACGAGACAAGTGCACTAAGGGTTGATGTGTTGATTCCTGGTCTTTCATCTTGTAAAGTTTTCCTTGCTTCTTTGCTGAGAGCAGAGAACAAAATTTCAACTTTCTACAACACCATATACAATACTTTGTCAATTTAGTTTAACTTGCAAGTTGAAGTTACCCGAATAGGATGAACGATGATGGAGGCCTCTTAGGCCTGTTTGGATCAGAATTCTTGTCTTCCTTGTTCTGTTTCTTCTTCTGACGATTCTGTTTTGTTTTCTGGCCATGATAGGGTGGGTTAGCATTAGTATAATGACAAGGGTTTAATTTGAAACTGAAAGAGAACAGAAGAAAAATAAAAATACCTTGATTATGTTATCAGTTTTCTCCTTCTTCTTCAGCAGTTGCAAGGCTTCTTGTTTCTGAAGTTTCATATGCTCCTCCTCCTCCTTCATGAGATGTGCAGCCTCGTCATTTTTCTTCTGCTTATAAGCCTCCATTTCCAAAGCATATTTCTCCTTGTTCTTCTTTGCCATCTGAGGGTTACAACACAAATTATTTGTAAGAAATCGATGCCTGTATAAATAAATAATCACTAGAGTTGAGAGACCAAATGAACAAACCTCTTCATAGGGTCTCCTTTGTTCCTCTGTCATGTTTTTCCACTCTTCGGCTGTGATCTTAGGAACCTGAATAAAAGAAGCAACAATTTATGTTTTTTGTTTTGTTTAGAAAGAGTGATGGTTAATGAACAAGAAATGGGAGAAAAAGTACACGCAATTACCTCCAAGAAATTTTTGTTTTCGGCAATAAGAGCTGCACGCCTATCGTTGGTGAACAAGAAATAAGCAGACATGGGGTGCTTTGGTTTCAAAGGATCCTTCTCTTTCCTGGGAAAATGCAATTCGAACATCACTAACCAGACAAGGTACGAAGAGAAGTGTAATATGCACAAACAGCATTGTAAATGGTCTAAGAGGGAGTTTTTAAAATTTACTTGTTCTTCTTCTTGGTGTCTTTTTCTGCCTCTTGTTTGAATTGCATGTACTGTTCAAGCAATTCCATGGCAGTCCTCTGTTTCTGCTCCTCTTCAAACAACCTCATTGCCTCACTCTCACGCTTTTCTTTGGCAATCACTTGCAGATAAGCTTCTTTCTCAGCATGATATTTCTCCTCATAAGGCTTCTTCTCCTCTGCACTCACAGTCTTCCATTTAGCCCCCAACATGTTAGAAGTTTCCTTAAATTCTGCCTCTGGGTTCGTCTTTTTTATCTGCAGCATACATTAAAACCATTGAACCATTGAATTCAAGCGAAACTAACAAATGAAAGAAGGAAATAAAAAAAAATTATTCCACATAATAACTTGGTTTTACCTCATTCCATTGATCTTTCAGCCACAAAATATAAGGTGGGGAAGGCCTTTTCTTCTCAGAGCCTGTTTTCTTCTTCTTGTCCTTCTTTGTTTCATTATCTTTCATCACAGGCAAATTCTACACACACAGAACAGAAACACCCACATAAATAAATAAAAGAAAACACAGGGAAATAAAAAAAAATCAAACCTTTAAAAAAGATTTGCAATCACACAAACATAATGTCTACAAGATCAGTGATCCCGATGAAACCCTAAACATATTTGAAGACCGTGATAAAATTTAAGCATCCGTCAGAGAGATGAACTGAACTCACCATAGTTGGTTTAAACTCCTTCAATTTCTGCAGTTTTTTCAGCTCAACTTGAAGCTTCTCTTGTTCACGGCCACGGTTTTCGAGCTCTGCGTCCTTCTGCTTCAGAGCCTCGTCTTTAACCTTCAGAAGCTCTTCGGTCTTCTCCTTTTCGAGGCGCATCTGCTGCAACATTTCCTGCATCTCGAGCAATTCTTTCTCGAAAGATTGCTGCTTCTTGGAATCTTGTTTCAACGAGGCTGAAATTGGACTCGCCGGAGACTCAGAAACCTTTCCGGCGATAATGTTGACCTCGTTTGTTGATGGGATTTTCTCCTTCAGGGCCTTTCTGCCCCTCCCCCTCTTTGTGGCTACCGGAACAACTGTGTCACCCATCGATGAAGCAAAAGAACAGCGTTTAAGAGTTTTTTTCTGAAGAATTGTTCTAAACAGTGAGTTTATTTTGGACAGTGAACAAGGTCTTATGTAGGATAACTGGAGCAACGGTAGGAATTTTCAAATTTGAAAGAGGGGTGCCTCTGCTTTAATTATTTGACCGTTTTTACCATGTTTGGGGATATTTTGAATTTCTGAAAATCCACATAATTAATAACTATTAAAGGATACTTTTAAACCAGTAAGGTAACTAATTCTTATAATACACATAAAACTTATAAATTGAAATTACATTACTGCTTGGATTTGAACTTTTGAAATGAATGGCTGTTAGTGAAAATAATACCAACGTACTCTTTTGTTGTTATAAATCATTTACGAGACTTGTCAAGATGAGTTTATTTTCTTAAAAATGAAGTCTTGTATATAATTTGTTCTATATTCCGAAAACATTACTTTTATTTTCATTTCTATGACAAGCTTTGATTGCTTTTATATTTTATTATTTTATTTTTCAAATTTATGAAATTAAGAAAATAAATTAATCAATTATACAGCGACAAAACTCAAAACTTTGAGAATATTAAAAGGCAAAAAAATAAATAAATCTTATCCACACGACTTGAGTCCTAATATTTATGGCCGACACCACTCTCTTTTATTTAATCGTATATTTAATCACGACCTTTACAGAGAAAAAAATAATCATAGATTTATTCACGACCTTTTTAACAGAAAAAAATTATTTGTGGTTTAAAATTTCACCTTTCACGTTATTTATCCATAGACACATAGACATGTTTAGTATATATTATTAATTTATTAATTTATATGAGATTCTTTTTTCTTATATGTAGATTTATTTTCTAAATTTATTTTTGAAATAATTATTTTATCAATTTTATTATTATTTTTTAAATTTAATAATTTTTTCGAATTAACAGTTTTTTTTAAAAAATAATAATTTAAAATAATTTTTACAATAAAATTATAAAAATTTTATATATTTAATTTAATAATTATAATAATAGTTTTATTATTGTTATTATTATAAAAAAAAGTAAAACGCATGCATTTTTAATTAACATTAATAAAAGAAATTTTCATTTTCTGTATATATGATTTTTTTTTTAATTTGACCTAGTCAATAAGTATTTTTAGAATTAAAATAACTATTTATAATAAAATTTATTTTTCAATTTTATCTTTTTAGTACTTACTTATTTGAATTTAAATAGTTATTCATTAACGAAAATATATGCATATACGTTACAAAGTGTATTTATTTTTTTTATATTTTTTTATGATAAAAATTAAAAAAGCTATAACTATAAAAATAAATTTCATAATTTTATTGAAATCATTTTTTAGGTAAGTTTTTTATTCTAGATAGCTATTTTAGTTTCAAAAATTATTAATTTTAAAAAAGATCAAATTTAAAAAATAATAATTAAAATTATTAAAAAATAATAACTAAAATGAGTATGATAATTATTTTAGTTTAAGAATCCATTACTTAAAAGGATAAAATGAACAAAATAATTATTTTAGTTTAAAAAAGTTATTTATTAAAGAATATAATTGAAAAAGAAAATAGATATACCTTATATAATAGTAAAGAAATAGTTACATAATCCAGAGATAAAATCATTAATAAAGTAATTTATTTATATCCATATATATATATATATATATATATATATATATATATATATATATATATATATATATGTTTTCTTTTTTTTTTATTTATACAAACTTCAACAAAAAATAATTATAATTATATATCTTAACAT
>Ga0099822_1002960_pt1 | contig 21559 bp, 20 predicted proteins | sample CowpeawhiteBW_FD_76839 | JGI IMG/M metagenome (GOLD analysis project Ga0099822, IMG submission 76839) | Root nodule microbial communities of legume samples collected from California USA - Cow pea white BW | ecosystem: Host-associated > Plants > Roots > Nodule | place: USA: California | collected...
AATAAAAATAATTAAAAAAAAAAAAAAAAAAAAAATAAAAATATATATATATATATATATGTATATAAAAAAAAACAAATGTTATAATATGCATGTTGAAAAAAAAAAAAAAACCCAAATAACTTAATATAGGAGAGATATTTTTTTTACTCAAATAAAGCAAAGTTGACCTGAATTATATTGTCTTTCAAATGGTAGTTTTCTAAAAATAAAAGAAAAATCATCATCCCAAAAACTTAAAAGAAGTAAACAAATTTTAAATTTATAGAGAAGATGTTTCTTTTATTTTAAAAACAGGAAATAAAATTATTTTATCTTTTATGTAAATATACAGCGCCACTTAAAATAATTAAATTATCTTGAACCCTTTTTTCTATACTTGTAAAAACAAGTCTTTATACTGCCACCTCATAAAAAATGTCGGATTGGTCCGCTAGCAACCCGTAAAGAACTCTTAGAAAAAGTTAAAATTATTTATTTTTTAAAATTAATTTAAATAAATAAATTTAGTTAATTTAGTTTAAAATTTCATCCGTTCAGTAACTTTTATTACTATTATATACATATATATATATATATATATATATATATATATATTTATATAAGCTAACAGTATTAAAGGACATATAATTTGATTATTTAAGAACATTAAAATCCTTAGACAAATTCACTGGTAAGAGTTTAAAACTTTAATTTTAATGTAATTTTTATTTTTCCAGAAAAACTACCTTAGCAATTTCTCTTGAATAACATGTTGAATTGGTGGGACAGGATATGGTAAGTCCGAAGACCGAAAAGCAAATCCTTTTTCTTATCTTAAATTTAATGTTTTAAACTTAAAAGGTTTCTTGTAGCATTTAATGAATGCTAAAGACATTCTTTTATGTAACTTCTTTTCTCGATTTTGTTAAAATTAATTTAAGAAAAAAAAAAATACTGATATGAGAATTATGTGCTCCATTTATTTAGGTGGTGAAAGTAAAAAGAAAAAAGATAAGTGGAGAATTTAAGAAAAAAAAGATACCGTTGAAGTCTTAAATTCAACTGCCCAAGTTAGTTGGGTCTCTTCTCTTCCTCACACTGCTTTCTCTTTATCTTATCTAACAGTCAATCCTACCGGTATTCTCTTTCTCTCTCACTCACTCACTCACTCACTCCACATTTCACATAAGGAACAAATAAAAAATAAAATACAATAATAAATGACTATAATATATATTTAAATAACCTTAGCGAGTTCCTTCCTTTGTTTTTATATTCTTAAATCCACCCTTCGCTACGTCTCTTTCTCTCTTTCTCTCTTCTTTCCCACACAACACAAACTCCACCATTTTAATCTCCTCTTCGAACACACTCTCCATTTTCCATTCTCCATTCTTCTTCTTCTTCTTCATCACCATCAATGGGCGCTGACATGTCCAACAATCCACCACCCACTTCTCACGCCAAAGACTTCTTCGCCTCCCCAGCTCTCTCTCTCAGCCTTGTAAATTCTCTTCTTCGTTTTTCTTTCTTTCTTTCTTTCCTGTTATGTATATACATGCTTTTCTCTTTTTTCCTTTTTTTCTTTTTTTATCTATCTCACGGCTCTCCCCTCCTGCACTGAAGGCTGGGATTTTTCGCCATGCCGGTGTGGCGGCGGAGGCTGAAGCTGCCACTTCGAACATGGAGGTGGAGGAGTGGGAAGAAGGGAGTGGCGGCGGTGAAAGGCTGGAAGAGATTAGCAGCGAGAATTCGGGTCCCACGAGATCCAGATCAGAGGATGATTTTGAAGGAGAAGGTGAACACGAGGATGCTGATGCTGATGCTGACGGAGACCGAAAGAAGAAGAAGAAGAGAAAGAAATATCACAGGCACACTGCTGATCAGATCAGAGAAATGGAAGCGTTAGTATAATAATAATAATAATAATAATAATAATAATAATAATAATATATTTTACGTCTCTTCACCCCTAAGCCTGAGTTCACTAACACTATTAACACATATTCTCTCTTCTGTAACATTGTTTTCCAGAAAACTCTTTACCAATGATTCAAATTCATTAAAAAATACAAAACTTTACGGCTTTATTTTCTGTCTTTTTAGATGATTTTACAGTTCCCAACAAAGTGTGATACAACGTGTTGAGGTGAGTTTGGTTGGAGGATTATTGACATTGATTAATGGAAGAAAATACCACTTTTTCTGAGTTTCTGTCATTCCTCCTGCATATACTTCTATATATAGGCGTCGACATTATTATTACTGGTTACCAGAGAGAGAGAGAGAGAAAAAAAAAAGCCATATATTCTTAATTGAGTTTTCTTTGCTCATGTCATTAGAGGTAATAATCAGTCATTGATTTAGGTTCACCTATGAAACCAAGCAATGATTTGCAAACTTTAAAGCATGGGTTCATGAGAAAATTATTGATATCATATGGTTATAATAAAAGGACGATGATTAAAAACAAAGCTTAAAATTCTTAGCTTTGAACTGCTTTTGCTTTATTTCTTTGTTCTATATTAGGATTCTACACCTATGAAACACATGATGAAAAACAATATTTTTAACTTTTAAGCTCATTAATTCTTCCTAAATCATTTCATATTTCAAAATAAAAGTATTATATATCAGCACCTTGATATCATATGCCACTTTTTCTTAGGCCTTTCCCATGTTTGTGTTACATTCTTTAATTAGTGAAGAGAAAAGCTGACATGAATGTAATGTTATTTTACAGGCTTTTCAAAGAGTCACCACATCCTGATGAAAAGCAGAGGCAACAACTAAGCAAGCAATTAGGCCTTGCTCCAAGGCAAGTCAAGTTTTGGTTCCAAAATCGTCGAACCCAAATCAAGGTAATTAATTTAAATTAAATTTGTTCATTTTTTATTTTTTTTTTTACCTTTTTAGCCTATTATATATACATATGCGGCTGCTTTTGCAGGCAATACAAGAACGTCACGAAAATTCTTTGTTGAAGTCAGAAATAGAGAAACTTAAGGAGAAAAACAAGACCTTACGAGAGACAATAAACAAAGCTTGTTGCCCCACCTGTGGCGTGCCCACCACAAGCAGAGATGGAGCTATGCCGACCGAAGAACAACAACTACGTATTGAGAATGCCAAACTCAAAGCCGAGGTTTATTTGTTAACTAATTTCCTTGATTATAACGAAAAACTAACGTTGAAGATTTACACTCTCACTCACTCATCACACGTGTTTTTTAGGTAGAGAAGCTTCGAGCAGCTCTAGGGAAATACGCACCCGGCTCAACGTCCCCTTCGTGTTCTTCTGGCCATGACCAAGAGAATAGAAGCTCTTTGGATTTTTACACTGGAATTTTCGGAATCGACAATTCAAGGATAATGGATATAGTGAACCAAGCAATGGAGGAACTGATTAAGATGGCTACCATGGGAGAACCATTATGGCTACGTAGCTTCGAGACTGGTCGCGAAATACTTAACTACGACGAATACGTGAAGGAGTTTGCAGTTGAAAATTCAAGCAGTGGAAAGCCAAAGAGATCCATTGAAGCCTCGAGAGACACTGGAGTTGTTTTTGTGGATCTTCCTCGGCTTGTCCAAAGTTTTCTAGATGTGGTAAGAATAACATATACCTACGTACATGTTTTTTAAATCATTAACATAATCATGAAGAAGAACCATATGAATATTATGATGTCTCAATAACTAAACACTTCTTTTATCAAAGGCTTTCGTGACTTGTGAAAGGTATTTGTTATGCATATATCTTGCAGAATCAATGGAAAGAAATGTTTCCATGTTTGATATCTAAGGCAGCAACAGTTGATGTTATATGCAATGGAGAAGGTCCTAACAGGAATGGTGCAGTGCAACTGGTAAGAGGAAAATGTTATTATTACCGTTTTTCTTTTCTTTTCTTTCTGTCAGTAATTAATTCTCCCCCATCAAACACTGAATTCACCGTACCACAAACTGCACACTGAATTTTATTGCGATAATAATGTAAAAAAGTGATGAAACTGCATACCTACACCAGCTGCTCGTGTTCCACGTGCCTGCAAACTATGTTATATTATATTAAATTCACCGGGTCCTACTTAGTGAAAGGTTGGATATAAATTAAAAAGTTTATGCAGTCTCGCTCCATCGTTTTCATTCAGCCAAATGATTTTAATAAAATTTATTTCCCGTTTCAATCGAGAAACAACTCTTCAAACGTGGATTTATTGTTATGGAAATTTATTTTCTCAGTGGTCCACGTCCACCCATTGCAAACAACAAGGGAAGAAGAAGAAGATGCTTTCGAGCTACTTCCGTACGATTTAACATTTTGTCTTAAAGTTATAAATGTTTAAGGTAAAAAAATCGAGTTGCATGAGTAAACACACGCTTCTACTTGCAGAAATTACGGTTTCATAACCCCATGCACTGCTCTCTTTCGTTTCGAAGTGCAAACTTTTTGGCGCCTTTCAAAACACTACCTTTATTTATATCACGCAAAGTATAGAGACAAAGTCGCAGAAAGTTTTTAAATGATAGTAACATAATATACTAAGTACTATTTATAACTGTTGTCTAATGTGTGTGTGTCCAGCTGGAATCTCTTTCTCTGTCTCTTTCTCTTACGTGTCCTTCATGAAAAGAGTTTTTTTCCTCCATAATGCTAAATGCCAATAAAAAGGCACATAAATATAGCTTGTACCCTATAATGTTAATGCATGAACAGAGAAAGACGAGAATGACCTTGTCGAAGTTCTAAGTTGTGGACACGAGTGAAGCTTTTACCTAGGAAGTACTAAGGTTTTAATTTGACAAGAAAACTCTAAACCTTAATTTTTGTATTGGGTGCAGATGTTTGCTGAGCTGCAAATGCTCACTCCAATGGTGCCCACAAGAGAAGTCTATTTTGTCCGTTTCTGCAAACAGTTGAGTGCTGAACAATGGGCAATCGTTGATGTATCCATAGACAAAGTAGAAGACAACATTGACGCGTCCCTCGTGAAATGCAGAAAACGCCCTTCTGGTTGCATTATTGAGGACAAGTCCAATGGCCACTGCAAAGTATGTACAAATCAAGTCATATACTGATTCATGTTTCTGTTACATTCGGACCCATAAAAATTTCAACCTCAATAAATATTTTGTTTTTAAGAAAAGCATTGGTCAGGATGGTCGGTGCAAAAACTAATCAATGAGAAAAATATAATAAACGATGGGTACAAAAACTAGGTTGTACTATTAGGAACTTCGTCGGTGGACATTGTGTGAATTAAGGATGCCTTGTGAACAAACATTTAGCAGTTAGAAGAGTTGGTGAAGTGGATTTAGAGTTTTTTGTTCTTTGTTTTGTCTCTAGGTAATATGGGTGGAGCACTTGGAATGCCAGAAGAGTGCAGTTCACTCCTTGTATCGTACCATTGTGAACAGTGGCCTAGCCTTTGGAGCAAAGCATTGGATTACGACTCTTCAACTTCAATGTGAGCGTCTGGTTTTTTTCATGGCAACTAATGTTCCCATGAAGGATTCAACCGGTGAGTAATCAATTCTGACAAGTTACTTTCATAAAGACTATACTTTTACTAAGGAGCATCTATAAATAAAGAGTGTTGCATGACAAAATGTTACTTAGGTGTTGCCACATTGGCTGGGAGAAAAAGCATTTTGAAGTTGGCACAAAGAATGACATCGAGTTTCTGCCATGCAATTGGCGCGTCGAGCTTCCACACATGGACTAAGGTTACGAGCAAGAACGGGGAAGACATAAGGATAAGTTCTAGAAAGAATTTGAACGATCCTGGTGAACCTCTTGGGTTGATACTGTGCGCTGTTTGTTCTGTATGGTTACCAGTCTCACAAAATGTTCTGTTTGATTTCTTGAGAGATGAAACACGCCGAAATGAGGTACTATTCTTAATGTTTTTGTCAATTTTTTGGTTAATAAATCGATTGGCTTAATTTGCTGATACTTATCATATTGTCTAAGTGGGATATCATGTCAAGTGGTGGGACAGTGCAGTCCATTGCAAATTTATCCAAAGGACAAGACCGAGGCAATGCAGTTACCATTCAAGTAAGTTGTTTCGGTTCAAATTTCAGTACTTGGAGAAATGAAAATGTAAACTGCACTCAGATCAAAGTATGGTGCTAAGTGAAATATGGGATTCTTTATTTGACAGACGATTAAATTGAAAGAAAACAGTGTGTGGATACTACAAGATAGCTGCACAAATCCTTATGAGTCAATGGTGGTATATGCTTCTGTGGACATTACTGGTATTCAGTCTGTGATGACAGGATGTGATTCAAGCAACCTTGCAATACTGCCTTCAGGATTCTCTATAATTCCTGATGGCCTCGAGTCAAGACCATTGGTGATTACTTCAAGGCAGGAAGAAAAATATACCGAAGGAGGATCTTTGTTTACAATGGCATTCCAGATTCTGACTAATTCATCTCCCACAGCGAAGTTAACAGTGGAGTCTGTGGACTCTGTCAACACTCTTGTATCTTGTACGTTGAGAAATATCAGAACGTGCTTACAATGTGAAGAGGGTTAGTCAAAATCAGATAATCAATTGATAGAGAGTCAGAGACTATAATCAGCAGTGATGATCTTAGGCTCTCTATTTCCTTTTTGGATAGTATTTGGTTTGGCAAAAATAGCTTGTGTTTGTTTTATTCATTATTCCATTACCAAGGAGGCTTTGGTCAAGTATGTATATCTGTATCTGCAGTTCTGTAGGTAGAAAGAGAGACAAAAAGCTTTTAGAATCTAGATTTTAACTATGGCGTGTATAGAATTATCATTTGTTAATTCCTTATGCAGTTGGGTTTTTTTTTTAAGCTATTTGGTTATTCATGCCTTACATGGTTTGGTTTGATGGTTCAGATTGCGAATTATATACTCTTGAAACGGAAGAGAAATGATAAGTTATTTTACACCCAAGTTCTACATTATGTTCGTGGGAAGCAAACTTACGTTACTGTTTGATGAAGCCCAAATTATATACATGCACAACATATTAGGTTGATAAATCCATTTGATGATTAATAAGATAGGTTTTAAAAGGTAGAAAGTCCAATGAGCTAAAGCATTCTAAGTGTTGCATATTTTTCCCACTTCCAAATTCTTTTCCTCTTTTATGGCTCATCAAAATGAAAATTCCCCATTTAATTCATCTCCCCTGTTACTTGAATAATTAATCTTAAATCCCTAATTTACTGCATCATTATATATACATAACAACTCCATCGGTGTTGAACTTAAGACCCAATCGGCACTAACACTATATTTATAAAACTTAAAACGAATCAAATTTCAAAGACAGGACTCATCCGAATAAAAAGAATGTATGTAAAGATTTTCAACTTCAGACAAATAGTAATTCTTCAGAACATTACTTCAGCACTAGTGCTGATCAGCAAACATAATTAATATTTTGAAAAAGAAAAATCTGATCTTGCTAATGCTTGCTGCTTCTCACCTAGAAATATATTTATGCACCCTGCATTGCTGGTAACTTTAATAGCCTTTACATCTACATGTGGAAATTCTTCCCAAAAAAAATTGGTAACAAACACACAGTCCCAGAAAGTATGGAGGCAATACAGTTACCAGATCCTTTTTTATAGGTCAGCATCCATCTCTCTTTCGATTGTATTTTATCTAAACCTTTTTGCATAATTTGGTTGCCATTAGCATCAAGTCACCTAATTTGCAATTCCCCCTTTCAAGCTATTGTCCGAAAGCTTAAAACAATCGCCAACCATGGACTATACATGTAACTCTAGGAATGACCTTGTAGAAAGTACAGCAAAATCAAGTCCTATATCTCTACGGAATAAATAGGAGAGGTGTAAAACATTGAAGAAGAGAACACCGTCATTGCCCCGTGAGCCACTTACATTACAGGTGAACTTATAACGATATTTAACACAAAAATATTAAAGCATCAATCAAGTTTGAGTCTTTATCACTTGGTATGATGTTCAACATAAATAATCCAATTTGAGACTTCTTATTTGCACAATTACACTTCCACATCAAAAGTTATCAATATCAGTGCATGTGATCCACGTATTTACATGGCAACAATTTAAGAGCTTTCATTTTATTGACTACAGTACTACGTGTAAAAGTAATAAAAGGAAAAGTCTTCCTTTCTTGGAGATCAAGCAATGAGCTGGATAAACGATGAGGATGGGAAAAATTCAGAGCCCAAGAGGAAAGTTAAACTCAACATATTACGACGGATATTTGGCCATCAGAATCATAATCGAATATTTCATCACACACCTTCTGTCATAACAAGTTCTCAAAGATAACAACACTACCATAATGCCCCATTTGAATTGAAGATTGATGAAAAGCCAACTGACACATTTCATCAAACATTCAGAGGGAGCAATAAACAATAAAAGCTCTCAACGATAACAAAATTAACAAGAATCATATACCAAACTGATTTCGTTAGCATCAAATTCTCCACTCCCAGTCCCGGCAAGTCTCACACTCATCTCAATGCTGCATGGAATCAAACGATAAAATTTCCTGAATTCTCTCAATCCTCCGAATCACCATCGAGCAAGAGCAATCAATCAAAGAAAAAGAGGATTATATATGATAGCCGAAGCTAGAATGATAGGAATTGCACATATAAACAGTGCACTAACACGAAAGAGTTGCACCATGGAAATTACAACACATAAAGCCGAAAGAGAACAAAAAAGAAAAGATAGGATAAAATACGCGTGAGAGAGTGAAATTGAGGAGAGTCTAGGACTGAGACTGGGACCCGAAAGACTCGAAAGACTCGAAATCAATGAAAACCTCTTCCCGCTGAGAGGGCTCGTTGGAGCGCCTTTGGGGAGCGGGGAGGGCGAGAAAAGTCTTGGTCTTGCTGATGGGCCTTGTCTTCTGGAGCTGAACGATGTCGCCCACTTTGAATTGGTTATCTGGGTCGTGGGCCTGGTACTTCTTCTTCTTCCTGAAGCGCCTCTTGTACTTTGGGTGAACGGCCACCCTGACCACCTCCACAGCCACCGTCTTATCGCTGCTGGAGCACACCACCTTTCCCTGCATTGTCTTCATCGCTTTTATTTGGGGCACCGAACACGGCGGTGCCCATTGCGGCCTAGCCACGCCGGAATTGGGTTTCGAGAGAAGGTTCGAGCCATGGGCGTGGCCGGTCAGAAATGGGGTTGAGAGCTTCGGAGGGAGCTGAAGAAGCCACATTTCTTATCCGTTTCTTTCTATCACTCTATTCACTCTCTTTCTCTGTACTTAATATTTTATCTCCTTATCACTCTCCTTCTCTCGACATATACATGGGCCTAAAGCCCAAACAATTAACACCTTATTCGATCACTCTGCGAATCAATGAACGAAAAAAATAAAATAAAATTGGTTTATATGTACAACACGAAAGTTGATAAAAGTATTTAGTATACTATTTCCTTTAAATGTGCAAAGAAATGTTTTTCTTATAAATATATCTATGCCAAGTAATTATTTCATAATTATTATTATCCACTTAAATTTAATTAAACTGGATATCAGTTTATAAATTATTGAACTCTTAACAATAGTTTTATTTATTTTTAACTATTTAAAATTAAATTAATTAATTCACGTGTTTTGAACTTTAGTTATTTATCTTCTTGCAGAGAAATCTAAGAGGATAGGGTTATCCATCTCGGAACCACGTGGCATCTCATGAATGACTTCCATGGTATGCAGAAAGAAATGGAGACGGTGACGTGGCAATTTGATGATATTTTTGTAACATATGAAGACGAATGTGACTCTGTGTGAAGCACAAAGCGCATTATGGCTTCTCTGGCAAGCTTGGCTGTTGTTCAACCATCCACTGTGAAGGGCCTTGCTGGATCTTCCATTGCTGGAACTAAGCTCTCTTTCAAGCCCTCTCAAACGAGTTTCAGACCCAAGAATTTCAGGTTAACCATTTGTAATATCATTACTCTGGTAGAAGAAGACTATTAAACTATGAATTATGAATCAGTATGAATCAGTATGCATGTGCATGGGTCATCCTTTTCGTTTTGTATGTTTTCTGGAAAACAAAAAAGAGGCTTCTGTAGATTTTAATTGCACGTGAAAGCTACCATTTTCAGGAGTGGTGCTGTTGTGGCAAAGTACGGTGACAAGAGTGTGTACTTTGATTTGGAGGATCTTGGCAACACTACAGGCCAGTGGGACTTGTACGGCTCCGATGCACCTTCACCCTACAACTCTCTTCAGGTTTGGTTTCTTTTTACTATTTGTTCATTATGAGAATGAAAAAGTCAAGCATTTGCATAATAGTAAGGGAACAGTTAATGGTTTGAGCGAAGAAACAGTGTAGGACAAAGGCATAGAAAGCAATAGTGGATGGTTTCATTCAGCCCTGGCTACAATAAGATCTGATGCACTTACACAACTTAGTTCCATTGAAAATTCAAACTTGTTATATCTCCCTCATTGATAATGGATTTGCAGAGCAAGTTCTTCGAGACATTCGCTGCTCCATTCACAAAGAGGGGATTGTTGCTCAAGTTTTTGATCCTGGGAGGTGGTTCCACCCTGGCATACTTCAGTGCCACTGCTTCAGGTGACATTCTACCAATCAAGAAAGGTCCACAACTTCCACCAAAGCTAGGTCCCCGTGGCAAGATCTAATTTAGTTTCCAAGTTTCCAAGTTCAATCTGTTTAGCTTCTTTTTCCCCCTCTTCTTTTGAACTGAACGTGTATATCTCTGCTTGCATACAATGTTTAAGAACGTCTAAAACCTACTTGTATTAAATCATGTTTATTTCTGGTCCAATAAATAGCATTTGCTGTATAGTGATGATGATTTATTTATTTATTTTCATGGATGAGATAAAAGTAAGGGATGAACTCACTGCTCGTAGTGAAACTCAAGATCTTTTAATGCAATTGATGTTATGAGTTAAGCCGATTGGCCATGTTTTTTACTAACAGACTCGATTTGCTTGGGATGTTCTAATTTATAGAAAGCAAAACTTGAAGATGTTGTATGTTACGCACGTTGGCCTGTGACATCAGTACAGGATGATCTCTACATTAACACTGTCACAGTCACAGAAAGGGAACGGTGAGTTGATGACAGGTCACGGGGAGGGACAAACATGGATGACATTTGTGCTAGGTATCGTCAAAAAACCACGACTCAGTAGCTACCAGACTACAAATCCTTCGTATATTGAGGATGCCATATCTCTGACCATGCTTCAAAGCCATTAGTTTTGTCTGTGCATTCCTATGTAAAATGGAAATAGTTGTTGATCAGCAATCCTCTAATGCACTTTTAATGACGTGCTGTTGGGCTTCTCGTGGCTCCCAAGTTCTCAAGATATGACACCTTCTTGCTGGTCACTACGTTAGCAAGTTTTTGTTGCTTTGTATCCTCGTCTTTGCATAACTCATCTGAGGGGTCCTTCTTCAACGTTGAGTCTTCTTGATCAGAGCCCCAACCCATGAAATCTGATAGTGTCATTGAACCAGGTGCTTCAGTAGTAGTAGTAGTAGTAACCTTCTCCATCTCTTCTTTAGGAGGCCTTGAAATTGAGTTTCTACTTCTTCCTGTTGATATATTGTGACATTGAATTTGGAAATCTGCTTGGAGTACATCATCTATTCTTGAAAGAACTGTAAAGGCCAAACTCTCCAATATTCTTGAATAGCTTTCTAGAACAGCTTGCCCCACATCCTGCCAACATAACAAGTACTCCATCGTTTTAATTAAACACAGTAAAATCATTCTATTGAATGGCCCTTCCAACGTTGCCAACAAAAGGAATCCAAATATGTTGTTGTGTCTAGATCTTTAGATCAAACGAATCTCTTAGGCAGTTCATTGTAAGTAGAGTGTGTGCAGATATTGGAGAACTAAACTCAGGGACATGCTCTTACCTTGTTGAATTGGATTTTGCTTATATCGAGTGAAGATTGAGGAAGGCCAGGGAAACGGTGCTTTAAGAGAAGTAATATGGTTTCTGCTCTCTCTTCAAAGAGCTCTCTTTTTTCGATACTCACTCCGGAACCCCAAGAAGATTTTCCATCTTTTTGGTTCATCTTCCGCTTCCAAATTACTATTGACGCTTCAATTCTGTTCTTTAGATCCAGAATTTTATGCTCTGACGATAAGTCCGTGGTTGACAAGAACTGGTCAGGATCAAAAAATTCAACTGTTATGCTCCTATAGGTCGAGTCCCCTAGACTTGCTCTTCCATTCTGTAAATGAAGAAAAGGCAAAAAGAAAATAGATTATGTATCACAATGTTAATGTTGCTCCAGGTGATAACTATAAGCTTTCGTTGGTTCTTTTTGTCTCACCTTGGGTAGGGAATCAATATAGCTCTCAGGAATCTCAATTTCTGATAGAATTTGAGCATTTATTGCCATGGCTGCTTTAAGTACTTGATTCACACAATCTTTCTGATAATGCAGAAATTTTCTAGCCGCATCAGATAGACCGTCTGCGGGAACCTTAGGAGTAGGTAACCACCACTTATCATCATTTTTTTTCTTTGAGTCCGGATCTGAATCATCTGAATCTTTAGACACATAATAGAACTCATTTTGATCTTTGAAGTTATCCAGACAATCCTGTTCGTCATCAAAAATTTCTCGGGACAATTAATAACCAATTTAAACCTATAAGAGAATTATCACATTTAGGATCAATGATCTTACAATAAGCATTGTATCAAGCTTGCGCAAGGCAGGGATATTCATGTGAAGATCCGTCCTCTGTCGTGTCGTCATAATCTAGCCAATGAAAAACCCGGTTCTATCATATAGATAGCAGTTATGATGATATAGAAAGAATAACATAGATACTATTTCTATGGAAATAGAGAGAAAGAGGGTTTTACCTCCATACTTGAACCATCCTTGGACTTTTGTTGTGAAGGAACCATTTCAACAACGTAATCCGTGACTGATAGAAGCCAATCAATTTCTTTTTTCCATTTTGCTTTCCTTTCTGCCGGCATTGGTTCCAGGCGTTTTTGCTCCCCATAAATAGAAGCTGCAGTTTCAGTAAGATAACAACTATAAGAAACTCTTTCTTCGTGCCATGTCCAATAGTCTCACCAGAATAACTGATGCTGAATAAACAAAAAGTCAACTTACCAGCAAGGTTTGTAAAAGCGTTTGACAGTGCCAAAGCAGACGAAACACCCTTTCCACCACCGGACATGTCCTCACCCAACAGCAGTTTGGCAAATCTTTCCCTCATCTGTTCCATATCTGAATTAATAATCCCAGCCATGAATGTCAACTTTTGAGACAAATCAAATAAAAGTGATGAAGAGAGTAACTGTAAGGTGATTGATTGTTAAATAGTAAGGGTATTGACCTTGCAAGATCTTGTCTTTGGATTCCTTGGCTGCCAATTCCTCCTTGGTTAGCATCTTTGTTTTGGGAACCTTGTCTGAATCATTAAGAGGCTTTGATCCTTGACTTCTAGAAGAGGCTGCACCATCCTCTGTAGGTTCCAATTGTTTAGCAGTGTCAATGCTGAGGCTCTTGGAGTGCCTTCCAGCGCCCTCAAACACCCCTTTCAAGCTAAATAATTTGGCCCTGCTACCTCCTTCCTGCTCTTGTTCTCCTGCTTGAACCATGTTTCCTCTTTTCTTATTTTTCCAAACAAAGGTTAATTTTTAAGGTGGAACAAAACATGGGGTGCCTCAGACCTTGCAGGGAGAGAAGGAAAGTAGCAGAGGGGGAAGCCAAGGCAAAGAATGGAGAGAGTTGTATTTTCTTTTTGGAGTTGGTGAGTTTGAGAAAAGAGTGGAGGTGGTTTGTTTCGTTTTTTTTTTCTTTTTTGTTAGCCTTTCTTTTTTGAGCTGGATTCTCCGAACGTGAGGTGCATGTTGTAAGAAATGGAATGGGTTTGAGAGTGAGAGAAACAAAATTTGCATTATTTTTGTTTTGTTTTCGGAGGTTTTGCTTTGGAATGGTGAGGGAAAATTGGATGGTTGTTGATTAAGGTTCTAATTTAAACGTCATATATAGCTGAAGACCAGGGAAGACAGACATGCACGCTTAGCCAATCAATCACACATATTATAACATTCATTCCTTTCTTTAACAATCACACTGTCAACTCCAAATTCTTACTACTTTTTTTATCTATGTAACTATCACAGTACTGAGACATTATTAAAATAATGTATATTGGTCAAACTTAATATTTAAACAAGGTACTTAAAACCTAATACACTTAATGCAACTTTTAATCTCTTTAATTTTGATTCTCAAATAATCAACAAACAAATGTTGAGGTTACAGACCCTTTAGAAAAAATATTACATGGAATGGACCCTTGCTTTTTTAGATGATGTGATGTTAGATTAGAAGAGTGAATTTTAAATAATAATAATAGTTATTATATTTTAAATGAAAATTGATATTTTCACAAACAAGTTTTACGTCCCTCTAAAAAATTTGAACATGTTTTAATTCTTATAAAATGGGTGAGTTTTGATTTTAGCTCCTGTACAAAATTATTTTGCTTTTGGTGTTATAAAACTGTATCATTTTTAACTATTAATTACATTGAACAAAAGTTTAAACAAATATTGTCTCTTAACATAAATATTACGGACTAAAACAATTATTTAAAAGTTTAGAGATAAATTTTTTTAAAAAAAGTGACTAAATTCAAAATTACAAATTTGATAATAATTCAAAAGAGTGAAAAAAACTTATAGACTAAAATACAAACTTGATAGTTATACGGGTCAGAAATTTAGATTTATGAATAATTTAAATAAAATGTAATAAAATACATTTTGTAAACCAATTCTAATTTTTATATTTCATTTCTAGATTTGTGTATGAGGAGACGAAGAGGTTTTTAAACATACCGTTTGATTAACATGTGTATCTTCTACCACGAAAAGATGTATACGGAAGTGTATAAATATGAAACGTTGCATTTGATGAATAAGGTGAGTGTTGTTGACCGTCACTTTCTTTCTTTGAAGGATTTATAATTGAATCGCTTGATCTTCAAAATCAAAACCACCACCACCAACCTCATGGCTGAAGAGGCTCTCAACACCAACAACAACCGTGATTATACTTGGAAGCTGGTCAGTGTTAATCACACATCATTCTTTGCAAATCAAAATCAAGGTTTCACCAAATTCTGCAATATATTTCTTAACTTGTTGCAGGCCTATTTCGAAAAGTTACAAGATGATGTAAGGCGTCTTCAACAAGAGAATGAATATCTCAAGAAGTTACTGGTATGCGGTGGTATTGGATTAGTGTTGATAACAGATTAATAAATTTCTGATTTCTGAATTTGCTTCTTCTTCTTTCCCTGTGTTTGTTTGTTGCAGTGGCATTCACCAAATAGTTGGATAGAGAAACAGAGAGGTATGTAATCTTCCTTTTAACAGTTTCAACAATGTTAGGTTACGGAATTGTTGATGATTGTTCTGTTCAGCTGCAGAAATGGTGAGAGAAGAAGCTACGGAAATGGCGGTGGAGACGCAAGGGGAAGATCAATACGGCCCACCACTTTAGACCCATCAAAAGTTTATGGTCCAACTCAGCCCATCACTACTCACATCTTGCTTATGCCGATACAACTTGCTCAGATATATGCTTAATATACTTCTTTAACTTCTTTTTTTATTCTGTTTATGTTTTTATTTTTAAATCATATCAAATATTTGTATCTTCTACTTTGCAATTCAGTTATATATTCAAGATATGTCAATGCTGTTCTCCTTTTGAATTTTTCTCCCTAATATTCATTGAACACGACATAGAATTGGATCGGTGAAAAGGAATGAATCATGGGATTGTCTTTAGATTCTGACTTCTCATATTTAACCTATTCTTAAGTAACACAACGTCATTAGGGTTGTGGTTTGTTTAATGTTTTAATCCCAAATAAAAGTTCCAAGGAACAAGTTCTTGTCCAATTTATAGTTTCAGACTTGACATTAAGTTTGAACATGTATTTATGCCATTATATAAAAATAAATCATGCATTAAGTTTAAAATAAATCATGCATTTATACCATTATATAAAAAAATCTATAATAACTTATTTTGATTCATATTTTAATAAGCCAGTTGTATTTCTTAATAAATAAAAAATTAATTTATTTAATATAATAAATAATAGAATAAATCTTTTTGTTTTAAAATAATTAAATAATTTCATTTTAAATAACGTTTGTATAATCTTTTAAACTATTTGTACAAAATTATATATTATAATTAGTGATTTAATACTTAATTTATTTGTTTAGTTCATTTTAGTTATTTTATTATTTTTTAGTTCAATCTAATTTTCTGATTTTTATATTATTTAATTTGGTTATGTTGTTTAATTGACTGTCTATTCATAATCACATGTTAATTTGTGAAATTTTTTAACTTTTCTTTTTTCATTTGAAAAAATATAAAAAAATAAAAATAAGGTTATGATTATATCATGTGATGGTAGCAATTGTTTTCACATTAATCACGATAAATTTGATCTGTTTAAACTTAAAATCAAATTAATAATTAAGTTTAATTATAATTTATTTATATATATATATATATATATATATATATATTAACTGTAATTAAATTTATTTATTAATTTTGTCTGAAATTAGAAATTTAGAGAGGAAAACGTGAATCATTTTCAGAAAAATTAAAAAAAAAAATTCAGAGTCTAAATTAGAAAAAATCACCTTCATGTCATGTGAATAACATAACTTGTTATGTGACAGTTTATATACTTTTATAAAAGAATTAAAAATTAATAAAAGTTATAAATTTCTTTTTTATTTGACACGTAATATGTAACCTAACGAAAATAATCAACCATTTAAAAAATGTATGAAACTAAATTAAACTAAAAAAATGATGAAAAGACCAAAATGAATCAATGAATAAATCAAACGAAAAAATTAATAATTATATCTTTATATCTATTAAATTGTTTTACTTTTTTCATATTTTAATTTATTTCTCATACAAATAATAAAACTATATATATCTATAAATAATATAAATCAAACCATCACAAAATAATAAATATCAAATTATAATACACTTATGTTAAATTTAAATAATGATGCCAATAACATAAAAATAAATAAGTGTATTATTAAGAAGTGAAGATTACAAATTATTTCAACTTTAAAGATATATAGTAACCTAAGTTTGGTTTTGAACTTCGGCCTCTCAAAAATCGTAAAAGTTTAATAAAGTTTGAATTTGATTTTTTTAAAGAAAATAATAATGACGGCATTTTAATGAAACCTTTTAATGTTATTAAATAATTTTCGCATATTTCAATCCAATAAGAATAATTTCTGTTTAAGATAGGAACCAATTTTGGAAGATGAAGAATTCAATAAATTTTGATGATTCTAAACAATTAACAATTTATTATAATATATAATAATATTGAATAATATTATAATAATATATTAGTACTAATATAATAATAATAATAATTAAATAATGATACTTAAATAATTAAATAATAACATTGTTAATAAATCATTAAAAACAATACTTCATTTAAAATTATAATGTATCTATGTTAAATGTAAATAATCATTTTAAAAAAATTCCAATAACTAAATATAAGTGTATCTTAAAAAATAAAAATTATGAATTATTTAAATTTTAGAAAATAAAAGAAGAAAAAATCTGTACTAATCAAGCTTGAATTTGAAATTACGGATAAAAGTGTGATAATAAAATTTACATTTTGAAAATCAAAATTAAAAAAAAAATTGTAAAATAAATTTTTTCTTATGGACTATTTTAATGTCTCTATCAACAATTTCTATTTATTCTGATTCTTAAAAGAATTTGCATCTAAAACGAGAATAAATGTTAATAACGAAAGAATTTAGAATATTTGTTTCTTTTTTTGCAATATAATAATATATTTTAATTAATAACATTATTTAATAATTATTCAATGACATAATATTACTAGATAAAATTTAAAATATTACACAAAAACAAAAAATAAATAATTAAATACTACAAATAAATTAAGTAATAAAATATTAAAAATAATATTTTGTTTAAATTTACAGTACACTTGTATCAAAGTTAATATCTTTTGAAGTAACATTGTTAAGTTATTTTCTCTTATTTTGATTCATATTGATCATCATCATCGTTGAAATTTAACTTATTAATTATTTTTAACTATCTTGGAAAACAAAATTTAACGAGTTTAAGTTTAATTAGTTTTAATTATTTTGGAAAACAAATTTTAATACTCTCTCATTTTCCTCTTCTGTAATCGCTGTGTAAGTTGTAATCGCTGTGTAAGTTATTAGCGATGATCTCACAAACAAAATTGACACTATCAGAAAGAAATCGTTGGTCTAAACTAAACCGCTCCATTGTAAAAGGAATCCATGGCCGTGCTAATGACTTGCCCAATGCACAGTTACATCGAAGAAGAGCTCGACAAGCGCTTCAACCTCTTCAAACTCTGGCATTTTCCCTCATTCGCCGCCTTCGCCCAAGCCCACGGAGCCTCCGTCCGCGCCGTCGTCGGAAGCATCAAAGTAGGAGTGGATGCCGCCACCATCGACTCCTTGCCCAACCTGGAGATCGTCTCCACCTACAGCGTCGGATACGACCACATCGACCTCCCAAAATGCAGAGAGAGAGGCATTCCCGTCACCAACACGCCCAACGTTTTGACCGACGATGTCGCCGATCTCGCCATCGCCCTTGCCTTGTCCCTCTTCTGCACAATCTCTCACTCCCCTCGCCGCAACCCCGCTCCTCACCTCACACCAAAGGTTTTTCACTCATTTCATCACTAATTTTTTTATTTTGTTTAATTATTACGCGTTTCGTTTAGGGTTTACGAAAAGAGTAATTAAATTTGATATTGTGATTCGCACATTTAGCTTAGTGGTAAATCAGTTGGAATTATTGGACTGGGAAGGATTGGGATGGCAATTGCGAAGAGAGCTGAAGCTTTTGGGTGCCCAATCAGCTACCATTCGAGAAGTGTAAAAGCAGAGTCAGGTTATAGATATTACTCTAATGTTCTTGACCTAGCCGCTGACTCTGAAGTACTGGTTGTGGCCTGCACCCTCACCGAAGAAACCCGTCACATCGTGAACCGTGGAGTTATGGATGCACTGGGCCCAAAGGGTATTTTGATCAATATTGCGCGAGGCCCGCACGTGGATGAGCCCGAACTTGTATCCGCGTTGACCGAAGGAAGACTAGGTGGTGCGGGCCTGGACGTGTTTGAGAAGGAGCCAGAGGTGCGTGAAGAGTTACTAAGGCTTGAGAATGTTGTGTTGACTCCTCATGTGGGGACTGACACGGTGGAAACCTGCATGGCAATGGGAGATCTCGTGATTGCAAACTTAGAGGCACACTTCCTTGGTAAGCCCCTTGTGAGTCCAATCATTTAATGCTTCTTTTCTTTACATTACATTACATCACTCATTCATGTTCACTTCATTCTTGCTTTAGCTTCTGAACTTAATCAGTTTTACTAAACATTTTATTTTATCCTAATTTTTTATTAATTTGTTAGTTTTTTCAGTAGTTCTTTTCTTTCCCGTAACTCTATTTATTTTTTCTGCTGTACTGTTGTAGTAAGAAACGTTCATGCTGCACTTCGTGTTCCTCTTTTGTAGTCTTTAAGACCGAAAAATGGAGAAAAAAAAAACCCAGGTGCAGCTCAAATTCTTGACTGAAGAAAATTCTAGTCACACCAGCAAACACGTGTTTGAATTAGAATTTACAAACTTCATTTTAAATGATTTTATAAACTAATTTTATTTTAGTTAAAATAGCTTTGAACAAAATTGATTATTGTCTCAGATGTCTTTTAAAAAAGTATTTTTATCGTAATAAATTTTGTGTTAGTAATGTCTCAAAAAAGTACTTTAAGATTTATTAATGGAAAAATGATTTTTTACTTTGATGGTGAATTGATATTTTTATGATAGAACTTATAAGTTTGAAACCGTAAACTTTCCTTTTATGTTGAATTTAAACTTAGAACTCAAGCCACGTTTCAACGGAATATTTCTACACACAAGTTTATTTAAAGTTAAGATTTAATTTATTGCATTAAGCAGGTATATTATTTCATAATATAGATATTTTAAATATCCTTCTTTTATTTTTCCTTCTGGCCCATCCGCACCAACCATTGTCCTTGTTTCTTATCCCAAAATATCGTTAAAATATATCTAAAGAGGAAAAGTAGGAAAAGGAAAAGCACTGAACGACCCCACTCATCAAACAAAATATCATGACCCAATTCCAGAACTTTCTTTTCATATCTAATTTCAGTTTCATTAATACTTCATCCTTTATCTTCTTTCTGGTACAACCAAGACGCATCCTCTTTCTGATAATATCCACAATATGAAGAGAAATTTAAGAGGACCTTATCCAAAGCAGCAAGAGAAGAACTGAAGAACAGGAACTTATATATCGTTATATACAAAATGAAAAAGAACATCATTATAACCCTGCACTGCATCCTTCGAAACATTAAAAGGGTCCAATTCCCCAAGCATGAAAATATAGTCAGATATGATCAGAAGCCCCTTTGAAGATGAGGAAATTGAGAGTCTCCAGGGTAAAGTAGACGAAGGTTCCCTTGGAATGGGTGAAAAAGCACCCAAAACTCGATCCCACCACACACTGCCATCCAGAACCATGCTTCGTGTCAAACTCCTATCAGTCCAACAAAAACCATAAACTCCGTCAACCACCAACCTCAAACTCGTGTTACAGAAAAAGTTACACTGAAATTAGTCTCCAAGAACAACAACACATGCAATGGATGGCAGAAAAATGTTACCTTTTTAATGTGGGCAGCAATGGATGTGCAGTCCAGAACATCATAGAGATCAAGAGCTTCAGAAGCAGATGCCATGGCTTGGATCTGCATCTTGAGGGGCATGTCAGTATCCTCTATCACAGCTTTACCTTCCAACATGGTTTCTCACACCCTTTCTCTTTTCTAAGAAAGTGAGCAATAGCAATAACATATCACTCTATATATGATGTCACAATTTTCCTTTGTGAGGGAATAACCCAAATGACCAAAACTTTTTCTGTCCTCACTTCTGCTACCTCACACATTTTGGACTCATTATATAAATGGACATTCATGAATAACTCCCTCTCTCCTCATTTTTTGTCATTCTGGTGACTCACTCAGTCATAGAGTCCTACCATGACAAAATTTATGCGAAAGAAGAGTGAGGAGCTAAGGATAAAGGCGGTGAGGCCATAAATAAAAGGAATTTTCTCAGTTTCGTCCTTTGGCCAGGTGATTCGATTCGATTGAACTACCTATCCACTGAGTTTTGTTTTTCTTCTTTCTCTTGACTTGGACAAATTTTAAAACTATTTATAAAACAATAGTTATTCATCACACTTCATTAATTGGTAGATAAGGGAGTATATATACATTTTTTATAGATATAAAAACAAAGTTCTCGTGTTGGGCACGTAGAAAAAGAGTAGAAAAGGGAAACTTTGCATCAACATCTATATATATATATATATATATATAT
>Ga0099822_1002964_pt1 | contig 21552 bp, 13 predicted proteins | sample CowpeawhiteBW_FD_76839 | JGI IMG/M metagenome (GOLD analysis project Ga0099822, IMG submission 76839) | Root nodule microbial communities of legume samples collected from California USA - Cow pea white BW | ecosystem: Host-associated > Plants > Roots > Nodule | place: USA: California | collected...
AGAATTTTTATTGTTGTTAAGAATTTGATTTTGGATATTATGTACTTTACGGTGTTGATGTTTTAAAATTTGAATTGTAGAATTATATTGTGTTAATTTCTTTTGTTATTTCATATATTAGTTCTTTATTATGATAAATATTTTTAACGTTATAATAGATTTATCAAATTATATATAATCTTCTTTAATGTAAACCGGTTAATAGATGACCAAATGATCATTGATTCTGGACTGGTTTCCACAACATTGGTTAGAATATAGGGCCCCGTACTAATTTTTGAAATCCATCAACTCCAATTCATATTTTTTTAGTTGTCTCTACATTTTAGGTTTATTTATCTCATGTTTTATGCTTAATTCCATTTTTAGAGACTTTGTTTGCTTGAGAGGAAGAAAAGTGAGGGGATGGAGGGAATTTTGACAATTGAAATGATGCGAAAATAGAATGGAAGTAAATAATTGAATTTTTGTTGCTAAGGATAAAATTTTCTCTCCTTTTTATTAATTTTATCTTTAGCTAAATTAATAAAAATGAGAATGTATCAATATCTGCGTTTCTTTTTTTTTTTGTTTCTTATGCAAACATATCATTATGTTATTTGGCGAGATAGAATTATGGGTTCAGTTTAATAGTTTGATTTTTCTTTTTTTTTTCTTATGATAGTGATGGCTTTAGTTATGTACGACCAACTTAACAATTTTTTATTGAAATAGTATTTAACTTATGTTTAATACCATAAAAAGATTAAATTATAATTTAAAATGGAAAATTAATCTTGTTTTGGGGGGATTTTAAGTTTAGAAGCTTCTTCGATTGATTCACTGCGTTTACCTTTTAAGTTTGAAGTTGTTTTGTTTTGTTCTTGGGTTGAGAGGCCATTCCATTTTAAAAGGAAATTTTAACTACCAATGATTAACTGTATGCATTATCGTTTTGTTTATTGTGTTATGTATTGGGGTACAATGCAGATTGTTGTCGGGGGAAGGAACAAATATTTGATCAATGGGAAGCTTGCACAGCCTAGTCAAGTTCAGAACCTTTTTCATTCAGTGCAGCTAAATGTTAATAATCCACATTTCCTTATAATGCAAGGGCGGATCACTAAGGTTTTGAATATGAAACCGCCAGAGATATTGTCTATGCTTGAGGAAGCTGCAGGGACGAGAATGTACGAGACAAAGAAAGAGGCTGCTCTAAAAACACTTGAGAAGAAGCAGAGTAAGGTTGACGAGATTAACAATCTTCTTGATCAAGAAATACTGCCTGCTCTAGAGAAGTTAAGGAAAGAAAAGACACAGTACATGCAATGGGCTAATGGCAATGCAGACTTAGATAGGCTGAGAAGGTTCTGTATTGCTTATGATTATGTTCAAGCGGAGAGGATTAAAGACAATGCTGCTTTGGAGGTGGAAGAAGTGAAAGGCAAGATAGCTGAGATTGATGCTGGTGTCAAAACAAATCAGGTGGAACTGAAGGAAATGGAGGCCAAAATAGCTCAGTTGTCTGCTGAAAAGGAAGCTAGCATGGGTGGAGAAATGAAATCTCTCTCAGAGAAGGTAGATGCGCTTTCCCAGAATCTTGTGAGGGAAACGTCTGTATTAAATAACAAAGAAGACTCTTTGAGGAGTGAAGAAGCCAACAGAGCAAATGTATGTCAGTGCTGTTCTAAATTCACTGTTTGCTCAATTTGAAGATTTTGTTGCCAATTCTTTGCTACTAATGTTTTGAGTTATTTCTATTTTGAGAAGCTAATATTTGGTTTTTGAATCGTTTGGGTTTTAAGATTGTTAAAAACATTGAAGAGCTGAAGCAATCTGTAGACGACAAGGCGTCTGCTGTTAAAAAGGCTGAAGAGGGGGCATCAGGTCTGAAAAATACAGTTGACGAGCTTACAAAGAGTCTAGAGGAGCATGAAAAAGAATACCAGGTAACTGGTTTAAAGTTGTCTGGTTCTGTGATGTCTATCAGTGGGATTTCTTTTGGTGCTTATTTTATGCTGTTGCTCGAATTTTGACAGGGTGTTTTAGCCGGCAAAAGCAGTGGTAATGAGGAGAAGTGCTTGGAGGATCAACTAAGGGATGCAAAGGTAGCAGTCGGGAGTGCTGAGACTGAATTGAAACAACTGAAAGCCAAGATTAGCCATTGTGAAAAGGAACTGAAGGAAAAAACAAATCAATTAAAGTCAAAACGTGAAGAAGCTAATGCTGTCGTAAGAGAGCTCAACTCCAGACAAAAAGATGTGGAGAATATAAGAACTGAGTTGGAGTCTCTTTCATATAAAGAGGGTGAGATGGAGGATTTACAAAAGGTTAGATTGGTTGATCTTCTGCTAGTTTCTTTCCAATTTAAAAATGTTTATACAAGTCTTGTTTAAGTAAATGCTCTTGTAAAATAACTTACAGGAGCGTACGATTGAGATGGACTGTGTGCAAAAGTGGAAGGATGAGATACGCAATCTTTCAGCTTACCTGGCCAATGTTGAATTTACTTACCGTGATCCTGTCAAGAACTTTGAGAGGTCAAAGGTGAAAGGTGTTGTTGCAAAACTCATCAAAGTAAAGGATAGTTCCACAATGACTGCCCTAGAGGTTGGATATCGTGATAACTTGTACCTAAATTTATGAATGAAAATTCTTAGGTTAAGCCCTGAATTTTTACCATTTTCAGGTTACAGCTGGTGGAAAGTTGTATAATGTTGTTGTTGACACAGAAAATACTGGAAAGCAGCTACTACAAAATGGAAATCTTAGAAGAAGAGTGACAATTATACCTCTGAACAAAATACAATCCCATCCCGTTCCCTCAAGAGTTCAACAAGCTGCTGTTAGACTGGTTGGTCACTGGAACTTTTTACTTTTTAAATTACTTTATGTACTTAACTTTTCGTCAGTAGAAGCTGAAGAAATTTTCCACTTCCATTTAAGGTGGGCAAGGGGAATGCTGAAGTAGCCCTTTCTTTGGTTGGTTATGAAGAAGAATTAAAGGTTTGCTTCTTGAATTGCAATTTATTTTTTTAATCATGCTGTGGTACCCACTACATCGTTACTGAGCATTTTTCATACCACTTGAAGTTTCTAATAATGTTCTCTATTTTTGTTTTTGCATATTATCTTGTCGGTTGTCTTGATCAGTGATCAGGAAATTTTGGTGCTCCGGTTTTGATTCATTTTTTTAAACTACATATTTTCTAACTTAATTTTATGTTTGTTGCTAGAGTGCAATGGAATATGTATTTGGTTCAACCTTTGTTTGCAAAACCATTGATGCTGCAAAGGAGGTAACGAGTGATGGACCTTTTTTAATGTTCAGTTACAATTGGCATTAGATTTATGATGTGTATTGATATTATGCCTTTTACAATCATACTCTTCTAATCTGCCACATGATCATCTAAGTCTTATTCCCTTTCTTTTTTTTGTTGGATGTCTAATAGGTGGCATTTAATAGGGACATTTACACAACAAGTGTCACTCTTGAAGGAGATATATTTCAACCAAGGGGTCTTCTGACTGGTGGAAGCAGGAAGTATGGTCCTATACCAGAATACACATTGTTTTCTGTCCAATACACTGATCAGTAAAGCATAATAGAATAGAGTTTTTTACAACGTTAAAGAGTTTATATACTTTACTTTAAAGGAGTTATGTTTCTAGTAGTTGATGCAGCCACTTAGTTATTCAATGTTTGTATCTGATGTCATTTTAAGCAATTCAGTATACTTCTGTACATTTTGTAACGGGTTTGTTGTAACAGGGGAAGTGGTGATTTGTTGGGACGACTTCATGCTTTGGCTGAGGCTGAGTCAAAACTCTCAGTGCATCAAAGAAGGTTGTCAGAGATCGAGGCAAAGGTAGACTCCGAAGACCTTCTTTTTCCAGAATTATATGGAAACTTTGAAAACATATGCGATTTTACATTGTATTTTTATATTTGTTTTATTTTTCTGCTACTGCATTTGCAAGTTTAAATATAGGAATGATTAGCCTATAATTTATTTGGGTAGGGGGTCAATTACTTGAAGTAAAGATGCAGGTAGGTTTCCCTTTTGTTGCATTGAAAGCCGCCTATTTGTTATAATTAATGGTGGGTAGTGAAGATTCTCTATATAATGATAGTATGCATTATCATGTTTATTTTTTCTTAGAAAAATCACCAGAGTAGAGAAAAATACAAATAAAGAAGCAGGGGTGAAACAAATCCTCCTTTAGAAAGAAAATACGAAAAAACAAGGCATTAATTAATTAAATTCACCATATGTCTATTAAAATCACTTCTAAAATGGTTACTAGTACTAGGTCAGGACCTCAAAAAAGTACAACATTGTTTTATTCAAAAGAAAGGGTATTTTAGGTTTTGGCCTTATTTGGCCTTAAAGCATATGATAACTTGCTCTCTTTAGAGATTCAGTTTTCCTCAAGACTTCATAAACGTCTGAACTAAAAGTATCTAGCTAGGGTTGAATATACAAAATAAATTGTTAATTTTTTCACAACCAGAAGAGCATAAAACACAAACATGAAACTATTTTCTAGGGTATTATTGTGGGTATTTGCTAGATATTGTTTATTAGTTTTGTTATGTACGGTGGTCCAACTAAGAGATTTCATGTTGTTGGGAACTTTGACTTTCTAAAATAGATCAGCAAGCCAACACCAGGAGAATTGGTGGACTTAAAAATGGGCCAATACAATAATATTATCCAGTGGAATCGAAAGTTTGTGGGCTATGGGAAAAGAGAAAATAGCTCTTTAGAGAGCTTTCAATTATAAAGTTTCGTAATAAGTAAAGTTTCAATTTCAACATGAAGAAAATTTCAAGAAATGGAAGAATTTTAAGCTATGAAACACAGACATGACACGGGCACTTAAATACCTATAATCTGCATGCATCATCAATAATTATTTAAATCCACAGTGGAGATTTTTATATTCAAAATCATGTATACAAAAGTTACTCAAATATAACAATCTGAACATATTGTTGCTTAGTACAAAAAAGGATGTAATCCATTCATCTGAAATCCAAAAAGTTAAAAGAGAATCTAATTCATTTAAAACATTCCTCCTCTTATTGATCATCATTATTGAAAAAGACACTCTGTAGCTCAGGTTCATCTAAAAGCAAATTTAAAAAAAAAAAGTGGAAACTCAATACAAGGTAAAGAGAAATAGACACTTCGTTTGTTTAAAGGAGAAATAGAAACTTACAGAACAAGTTTCGGACTTTTCCACTTTTAATGCTGTGTTGGACCTTCTTGGAAGTCACAATTTTTTCTCTCTAATTCAACTCTTCGGCAAAGTGTTTGACACATGTTGATGTCGGATATGTCATCGAAGAGCTATGTCCGTGCTTCGAATATTTTTGGATTGGGAGCTTCATTGCTCATATGAGAAATGGTGTGGTGAGAGGAAAAAGGATTTTAGTGGGGATAAGAATACATGCTAGTTCGTCTGACATCGTTTCTGCTTAGCATCTGTTAGAAATGGAATTGATCCAAGATAACCTCAAAAGTTACATCGTGGGAGGATGGTTCCCCAAGCCTTATTAGGAGTATTTTGACCATGTTTAAAGAGTTAGAAAGCAAAATACGTGGTGCGTTTATGAATGGATCTGAACACAATATGATTTTCTTTTGACTTCATAGTTTTTAGCACGCATTTGTTTCTGGTATTTATTACTTTTGATAATCTTGAAGCTTAGTCATTTTTCTAAGCCCATTTTTTTGTATGAGATCATTTTTTCAGATTTTTCACGTAATTTTAATCTCATAAATCTTTGGTTTGTCTTTTATCATGATATCCAGATCTCAAAGCTTCTTCCGCTTCAGAAAAAATTTTTAGATCTCAAAGCACAATTAGAACTGAAGTCGTACGACCTTACACTGTTTCAGAGCAGAGCTGAGCAAAATGAGCATCATAAGGTTTTTATTTCTTTTTCTTTCTCAAAAATTGATCTATGAACAAACATTGCAGTTCCATGTAATTTTAGTTATATTTTTCTGTGTTATTCACCCCTTTTGTCTGCTCCTTTTCACCCCTAATCACCTTCTCATTTTTCTTTGTAGCTTGGAGAATTGGTGAAGAAGATTGAGCAGGAGCTAAATGAAGCAAAATCGACAATCAATGACAAGCAACTTTTGTATGAGGACTGCGTCAAAACTGTTTCATCTCTTGAGAATTCAATAAAAGACCATGACAAAAACAGAGAAAGTAGACTAAAAGGATTGGAGAAAAAGATAAAATCTATAAAATCTCAAATGCAGTCATCTTTAAAAGATCTGAAGGTATGTTTGAAAATTATTTTTTAAATCATATGATTCCTTTAACTGATTTAGTACAACTCAATAAAGACAAAACCCTAGGATGAGGGGTCAAAATAGTTAGTACCTGTAAAACTCCTGTTGTTAGAATGAGTCAAAATCATGTTGGGACAAAAGGTTGGGTTTCTTGTGATGGTCTGCTGGATATTTCAGTATAACGTAGATGTAATGGAGCTTTTCATGAGCCAATATTTAACACTTACTGAAAGTAGTTTTCATTCTTATTCCGTTCGCTTGAGAATGCTTTTCTATTGGCTTGCATGTGTTCCCTTATTTGACAATGCTGCCTTCAATAATTGTTGAAAGTACCATAAACGAATTTCTAGAACTTCTATGCGTTTTTGGCCTGATGTACGCCCATCTGCCTGAACAAATTTTGAATGAATAAAATAGTATCTTGGGCAATATTGATATAGATTGTGGAATCAGCTAGTAGCTACAATGAAAGAAATCATGTGTCCGATCTCAAGTTTAGATGGGGAATGCGGTTTGTAGCTTGTTGAAGAAAAAACGCGGATACATTTTCAAAAAATTCAGCGCTCAGAATTAATGATAACCTACATAAATAGTTTAACCAAGTAATATTGGCATAGAAGAAAGAAATACTGATGATAGAAATAAAAAAATATGAGTATAAATAGATGAAAATAAAGTGAAAGTTAAATGCGTTTAGTTGAAGAGAAATGGAAAAGAGACAAGGGGAGAGAGAAATAAATAAATGGAACTGGGTCAGAAATAGTGCAACTAATCCTACAATTTCTACAGTTATTTACAACATATTTCTCCCCTCCCAAACACCAACTAATTTCCGTCTCCTCCCCCTCTAATTCTTTCTTACCAAATGCACCATAAATAATCATTACAGTTTAAAAGTTAATTGGTTGCTTTCTGGTTTTTAGGGGCATGATAGTGAAAAGGAGAGACTTGTAATGGAAATGGAAGCTGTTATCCAGGAGCAAGCATCCTTGCAGAATCAGTTAGAATCATTGGGAACACTAATAAGCAATCTTGCCTCCGATGTAGAAGAGCAAAAATCCAAAGTAAGTATTTGTATTTATGTTTATTAGATCTCTTTCTGTAGTGCACGATTGTGTTCTCAACCCTATGTGCTATAGGTTGTTGCTGCACGGGATAATCTGGATCAAGTTCAATCAGAGCTGAAATCAGTTCGCCTGAAAATGAAAGAACGTGATAAGGAAATCAGTGCTATCATTAAAGAGCAACAAAAGCTTGAACATAAAATTACTGAGAGTAATCTAGAGAGGAAGAGGATGGAAAATGAGGTAACATTTTAACAACTCTTGCCTGTAACACTTGAAATTGAGTGCTTAAAAATCATCTCTTTATTCTATTATTCCAGGTAAAACGAATGGAGATGGAACAGAAAGACTGCTCTGTCAGAGTAGATAAATTAATTGAGAAGCATGCTTGGATTGCTTCTGAAAAACAATTGTTTGGTAGAAGTGGGACAGATTATGATTTTTCTTCCTGTGATCCAAGTAAATCAAGGGAACAGCTTGAAAAGCTTCAGGCTGAGCAATCTGGGTCTGATGCTTTGAAACTCTATTATTATTGACTAATGTGCTTACTAAAATTATGTGTCCTAATTTATTGTAGTAACACTTTTGTATTTTATTGTTTTGCATACTTAAGGCTTGAGAAAAGGGTAAACAAGAAAGTGATGGCTATGTTTGAGAAGGCAGAGGACGAGTACAATGATTTGATGTCCAAAAAAAATATTATTGAGGTGAATTTTAAACTATTTTCACAATTTTTTAACTTTCTTGTGTAAGTGCTTATTCTTCTTTTCTTTTCTGGCCTAGAATGACAAGTCCAAAATCAAGAAGGTGATCGAAGAGCTAGATGAGAAGAAGAAGGAGACACTAAATGTTACCTGGGTCAAAGTAAATAAGTGAGTTATTAATTGTTTAGTATAATTTGAGCCACTCTATTTATGTTTGTTGTATATATTAGCTTTTTGATAGTTGAGTGAGTTAACATGATGTCAGATCCGTTGTGATCAAATAGCCAAGAGGTCAATCCAGTATAGAATTTTTTGGACAGTGATATTTTCATTACTCGCATTAAAAATAGGATCACAGGACGGAGACTAAGTAAAGCTGTAATCCAACTTCGGTGCCATATAAAAGAAAGTCATATCCCTAAGGAAATAAATGTAATCTAATCTGTTAAAAACAGAATGGGTTTCACAAAAAAATGATCCATTTAATACACTGGTTGAGTATCACGTTTCTATTCTTTTCATCCAGGGACTTTGGGTCTATCTTTTCTACACTATTACCGGGAACAATGGCTAAGCTAGAACCTCCAGAAGGAGGCAGCTTCCTTGACGGTCTTGAGGTTCGTGTTGCATTTGGAAGTGTGTGGAAGCAGTCGTTGTCTGAATTAAGTGGAGGTCAGCGATCACTGCTTGCACTTTCTCTGATTCTGGCACTACTTCTGTTCAAACCTGCTCCACTTTACATCCTTGACGAGGTATGTTTTTCTTTGTAATTTTTTTGTGGAATGCCAGTTATCTTATTTGTTAAAGTACTTACAAATAGACTGCATTGAATTCATTACAGTGAAATACTGAAATCATATAAGTTCGCCTCTATATACACTGATGGGGTCCTACAAAAAACCTTAGGATCTGAGTTGTTGATGCATGCTTGGCACATAACTTATCCCGAACAAACTGTTTATTTTTCAATTTTTCCTTTATGCATTTTGTGCATGCCTATATATTTAACTAAAAAAATGTTTGTTTAATGTTTGTATTTTGCTATAAAATTCAGTGCTATTGATCCTTCCCCGTGATAATGTTGTTCCAGTTGGAACTTACAGTAATATGTCAACCTCAGAGATGCCATCCTAGAGCACTAACCTTTACTTTACTAATCATAATCCCAAGTAATTAGGAAAATGTATTGTGATACGATCAGAAAACATGGTAACTGATGTCAAGAGAAAAGGACGAAATAGGAGAGCTAATTCTTAAAAAAATCAGAAGGTATGATTGGATAATTTTGTATATTATCGTATTATAGCACTCCTCTCAAGCCAAACCTTACAGTAAGATTACTACAGATAAATCCATTATCGAAAAATGTATAATTGAGACCATATAGTGGAGTGAACGGGATGATTATCTGTGTACTAGTTATGTTCTATGCATTAAAACGCATTATCTTATTTCTCTACCATTTACACCGGGAACTGTCTTTTTTATACAATTCAAGCAATGATTGTGGTTGGGCCAAATGTTTCTTGTTTAATTCTTGCAGGTTGATGCAGCTCTTGATTTGAGCCACACACAAAACATAGGGAGAATGATAAAGGCTCACTTTCCACACTCTCAGGTAGAGTAAAATTGTTGATATTGTCGTGTGATGTCTTGCAATTTTGGCTTTCGAATTCAAAATATAATTGCCAAGAATCTCTTATTTCAGGTTACAAAAATTATTAAGAGAACATGTTTGATCATGTGAATTTTTGGTTGTCAACTTCTTTATTTTTCATGAATGATATGTTATAAAGTTCATCTAGTTTCAGAAGGCTTTTTTTTACTAAAAAAATTGAAAATATTTCAGCTGTTACAACTCGTGACTATTTTCAATGCTCCAGCTATTTCCTCATTTCCACTGACCTCATTTCTTTTGGTTATTTGTACTTGCAGTTTATTGTGGTTTCCTTGAAGGAAGGCATGTTCAATAACGCAAATGTTCTTTTCCGGACAAAATTTGTAGATGGTGTTTCAACTGTTCAGCGAACAGTTGCTTCTAAACAAAGCAAATGATGTATTTGCTTCATCTGTTACAAGTCTTGTGTTCATCTACAGGAAAGCAGAAATGTAGGTAGTATATGTAATTTAAGTGTTTATGTAATTTGAACATCAGTGTAAGCAAATGATGTATTTGCTTCATCTGTTATAAGTGTTGTACTCATGTTCATCTTCAGTGCAAGCAGAAATGTAGGTAATACATGTAATTTAAATGCTTATGTAATTTGATCATCAGAGTAGGGTCTAGATGTGATTTAAATATAAATAACTAATGATACTCCTGATGTAATTAACTATTTAACAATGAAGATTGGGGTAACATGGATGTGTTTGAATCTTGATCTAATTTTTTGCAAGAGAGGAAGTATACAGAAATTAATGAGTTGGGTTTTGGCATGGAGATCACTTTATTTATACGTTTCTTTTTTTAATTATAAAATTGTTTATTGTTTTCTGATTTTTTTTTTCCTCTTAATGAATTGGACCAGACTGAAAGTAGAAAAATGAAGAAAAAAAAACTATATTTATGATTCTTCAAAGTGTTAAATATTTCTTAAAGGTAGAAACAGAACAAAAATAGAAACAAAGGAGAGAGAAACTGTAAACAATATGTTCTAGACAAGGTTTCAACCACCTTTAGTTCCATGCTACAAAACTTTCGCTAGCTTAGAAATTACACGAATTATGGTAAACACAACTATTGCCCCAACAAGTCCAAGCCAAGAAAACAACACAGAAAATGTTTCCCCAAAATGCAGATTTTTGTTCAAAGGCACAGCATATATATAAGTAAGCACAAGAAATGTTAGACAGACACCTGTGCCTACTGATAAGAGCCCCATTGTGACTTCATTCCTTAAGGGAACTCCACTTATAAGTAAGAGAGTGACACCAAGTGATGCAATGAAAGAGATAGTGTTCATCGTTAAGAAACTTGCGAACATTTCTCGATATTGCATTTGTAACAACGGGTGTATACTTAAATCACCACCTGGTGGATTCATCACAACACCAAAGGTCACGGTTGAGATCATTGTAGACACCAAACTCAACATCCCTCTCATTTCTTCCAACCTACCACTCTTAAGCTGTAAGAGCTTGTTCACACGCTTCAAAGAGTTACTCCAAAACTTTTCATTTGGATTCTGTGTTCTTGATGAAGGAACATCTATGATTGATGCAGATGGTGGATGATGTACTTGGTTATTTTCATTGTTCTTGAATCCAGCATCCACCAGCATTAGTTTTATTTGAAGACTTCTCATGTCTTTTGGAACCTGATCTAACATGTCCAAAGCAGTGTAACCCATCTTGTTTTGAATATTTGCTTCTTCTTTTATTTTGGATATTGAGAGCAAGTACCTTACACTCTAAGAACATACACCGAACATTAATTAAGTTTATTACATAAGATTATGCAGTGTGATGAAAAATCAAATCAAGTAAAGGCAAGACAACTATTCCATTATTGCTTTAGGGACTATTTTCCATGCAAATCTTACCATGTTCATGTCATCTTTGTTAAACATGAGTTGAATTTCAATGTAGTGAGACTAGTTTCACTTCTTTAATCATTCAAATGATAACTTAAAATGGTGTTCCAAACCTTGAAAACAAGTATTATATTTAAAGGAACAAATGATGGAAATTTGAAGACAAAGGGCCAAATAAAAAACCCTGATGAATTATAAAACTCAGATAACTTAGCTGATAAAAGAAAAGGGGAATAACATACCTCAATCTGCTTGAACATAACAGCCAAATGGAGAATGGTATTTCCATGATGAAAGTCTCCAGAGTTCAGAAAATCCTCTCTGACATTTCCAACTTGCACCAGTGTCTTCAAGGTCTCCAAGTGATTGTGCTCAACACAAAGGTGAAACACAGTTTTTCCTGATCCATCAAACACCATCACAGATTCTGACTTTGCTCCACTAATCAACTGTCTTGCAACCTCTGTTCTTCCTCTCATAGCTGCATAATGAAGAGGGATTCTTCCATCTTGGTCACTCATCAAGCATGCATCTTCACATGTCTGCAGCAAAACATGAACAATCTCTACATGGCCTTCTGCAGAAGCCAGATGAAGAGGGGTGCGACTGCAATGGTCAGTCTCAAGAGCAAGTTGAGGTTTTTGAGTGAGAAGGGAGTTTGTGAAATCAAGGTGGCCAAGTAAAGCTGATATGTGCAAAGGAGTTTCAGTGAATGATGTTAAGGAAATTCTGTGAAGGAGAAGAGGGTCTCTTCCAATAAGAGTTTCTAACTCAGAAACACTACCTCTCAATGAAACCTCATAAAGAGTATTCAGTGTATCATTTCCTTCAACATTGCTCATTTTTGTGAAATTGATCTTTTGAATCTTTGATTGGATAATACATGTATTTGGAAACACTAGAGGAAGAAGAGTTTACTTATACACACATGATTATACACTTGAACATGAAGTTTCTAAGAACCAGAGTCTTAATTACTTCAAAGCAATGTTTGCAGGGCTAGGTTGTGCCAACGAATTTCCTAGAAAGTGATACAAAAATTATATAATTTAGTATTAAAAAACAGACTATGCTAGCAAGAAAAGTCAACAACCTAATTTAATTTTATAAGAATTTACAACACATATATTTCAAATTCTTTGGTGATATTTTCTTACTGTCTTCAAACAAAATATATTGATTTCTTTATATATTAAAAAGTTTAAATATTTAAAAATATTAAAATTAGTATATATCAATATATTTTAAAAATAAATATTAAAAATTCAGCTGAAAATTTTAATTTATATATAATATTTTATAATTTTAAAAGACACTATTTGTATTAGTATCATTGAAATTTATTTTTGAAAAGGTCACCGTCAATCCTTTTTTGGGAATTAATTTTTGGCCCACAATTTGGTCAAAATTACAAATACATTGACGGGTAATAGATGCTATGGCTCGTCCCTGACCCCAAAAAAAAAGAAGAATATATATATATATATATTGGTTGACTTGCTCGTCATTAAAAATTTAGGTCAATCTCTTTGTCTTGTTACGCGTAATATTTGGATTTTTATTTGTAGGGAGATTTATTTATTTGGTGGAAATAATAACTTTTATAAGTTAAATTTTTAAAATAAATAATATTTATAATTTTTAAATATAAATTTATTGAAAATAAAAATAGTTTTGAATTAGATTCAAAATAAAGAAAGAAGTATGAGATAATTATTTTTGAATGGACTAAATAAATGAAAATAAATAAGCTATTTTTGAATGGATAGAAAAAAAAAATGAATGAGCATATTGTTTAAAAGAAACAAACACAATGTGTTATACTGGTGTAATCAAATTTAAGTCAATTTTACAAATTTGGTAGGCCAAATGCAAACCAACGACGTATAAACGAGCTAAAATTTTTTCTTCACATTGTCATCCCTCCTAACATCTATCATATAATAACACATGCAAAACACAATAATATTGCAAAGTAATTTTAATCTAAACTTTTTCTAATTTCTATAACCTTTTAATATTTTTGTAATATATTGGTACATATTATGGCTCACAACAATAACCAATATTATTTACCAAGTTACGAGACATATAGTATCGATTGTTATTTCATGTTAATTTGTATAATGCACATGATGTTAATCTTCATAATTCCAATCGAAAAATTAGTCCCAACTCCTAAAGCTAAGTTGAGTTTGACTCTACTATAAGACTTTAATTAACTCGTACAAATAATATATTCAGATTAAGTCATATATTGAGTTAGATTGTCTCATGTCAAAGATTAAGACAGACAACCTAGGCCGAAGATCAAAATAGACTCTTACAAAAGAAACTTTCATACAAGCTCTTTCGAACTAAGGGTCGAGACGGGCTAACGAAGCCAAAGGTCAAAATAGGCCAAAAATTGAGATCGATCGAAGGTCGATAAGGTTTTATTAAAGCCGAATAATGGGACAGTCTGGTTAGGGTTGAAGGTCTTATTGGCCGAAGTCGAAGATCGAGACAGGTTTGTCTAGGTCAAAGGACACAACTAGGGCAAAGTTTGAAAAGGGTTTACCTAAGACAAAAGTCAGGTCGGGTCGGGCCCGACTGATGGTTGAGATGGGTCGACCCGAGCAATAATTGAGACAAGCAAGTCCGTGTCGAAGGTCGACCAAATCGGTTCTGGCTAAAATTTAGTTGAGACGACCCTGACTGAATTTCGGTTGAGTCGGTCTCGTCACAAATTTGGCTGAGTCGGTCATGACCAAAATTAGACCAAATTCAGTTGAGTTGGCTCCGACCAAAATTCGGCCAATTTAGTCAAGTCGACGTTGGTCGTACTTGACTGAATTTGATTGAGTCAACCCTGACTAAAATTCAAGCAAATTTGATTGAGTTGGTCTCGACCGAAATTTGGCTTCAACTGAAATCTTGGTTGAATTCACTCCAGTCAACCCTTACCATAATTTGTCCAAATTCGGTCGAGTCGGGTTTGACCGAAATTCATTCGAGTTTGACCGAGTCAACCCTAATCGAATTTGTCCCGAGTAATCCTTGGCTAAAATTGGGTCAAATTTGACCAAGCCAGCCTTAGCTAAAGGTTGAGATTAGTGCGACACGAAACAAAGGTCAAGATTGGCCAGCTTGGCTCAAACCGAAGGTCAACTTGAATGGTCTAAATTGAAGGTTTGATGATATATTTAAAAATTAATGTTTTTTCCATTTAAAAAAAATCATGGGTTAACCCTAACCCATAAGGTTTTGTGGGTATTTTGGTCTTATGAACTTTTTCAATTGGAGAATTTTTGAACCTGTGAGCTTTTTTTGCTCGAACCCACGTCGGTTAGGGCCAAATTGACAGCTCTACACCAGTGTAAGCTAATTAAAAAAAAGAAATATCATATGATATTAATCATGTGTTATTAACATACACATAAATCTACAAAGTTACATAGAGACATAAGCCACAAAATCAATGACTCTTCTAGACTCAATTATCTTGATACGTTTATTGATATCAAATTTTTGGAAGTTTTGCATTTGTGGTGGTTTTTATTGCTCTACAAAGCCATTGTCAATGAGTTTCACAAGGTTAATCTTGCCCCGTTATAAGAACATTAGATTTTTCTTAGACTATGACCTTTTGCTACTCTTACAACATAACCTATTGTCCTCCATATAAGTCCAATGGTGGACCTACCTATAGTTTAATTTTGGCAAGCGCCCCCCCCCCCCCCCCCTTCATCACTTTTTAAAAATTATTACCAAATATCCGAAAAGAAACAAAATATCGCCCCCCTTAATTTTTTGCTCCCATTATTTCTTTAAAAGATTGCTTAATTGATACCAGAAGTTTTTTTAATTAAAACTAAATTTGAAACAACCAATTCCTAATTATAAAATTCAATTAAAAGAATCATTTATTACTCTTAATTGCCCACACTGACTTATGATCTTATGTTCGTCACTATGTGAGTCTGGGTGGTTATTAGAGTGCCAAAATAATCCCCATTTATGAATCCCTACATCAATGCACACCCTAAAGAAAGTACATTGCTTAATCCACCTTGGATTATAACACACCATACTTACTCAAATCATAAGCATAAATACTTATATCAACAAACTTTTAACATCATTAAAATTGTTTTGACTTTCACAACATTTTAACCATAAACATGTTACCTGAAATTTGACAGGCTTGCTCAGCAACATCATTCACTCGCTCAACGAGCATCCTCTGGAGGTGTACCTGCTCAGCGAATCCAACATTGGAACAAATTACATATTAATTCATCCAGCGAGATTAAACTTGCTTAGTCATCAAAACTCCCTGGAATTTGGTTTATTTTTCGCCAGAGAAACATTTGGCTTTCCCATTAGAATGAATATTGGAAGAAAATCATTTAAATTTTCTTCAGTGACTTCCCATTGCCCAACAACCAAAGCTCACTGGGAAATACATTATACAAACTTGCCCAACGAGATTAGATTTGCTTAGTCCTCAAAACTCCTTAGAATTTGATTTATTTTTTGCCCAAAGGGACATCTGGCTTACCCATTAGAATGAATATTGGGAGAAAATCATTTAAATTTTCTTCAGTGACTTCCCTCTACCCAACGACCAAAGCTCACTAGGAAATGCATTATACAAACTCGCCCAACAAGTATTCTTTTGCCAACGAGTCTACATAATACAACAACTTAAATCTAAAATTTCAAACAACTCCAACCATACAAAAGCCAATCTTAAGTTTCACACAAGTTACAAACACACCAATTTTGTCTTAAACAACTTAACTCAATCAAGATTCATCCCAATTACATTACCATTCATCAAAATGCCCAAAATTTCATCAAACAAACTTAGACATTAAATTGAAGATCATATATCTCAATTAAACATATAATAATCATCAAACAACATAATTGATCATAAATTCACAATCCCAAAAGCACATTTAGTAAATCAAGCAATTCAAAACATATGATAGCTAAAATATTAGTTTCCCTCACTTGATATAACAACTTTAACTGTAAACACCGAACATCCTTAATTCCAAAGGATACTCTGTTTACATATAAAAATATCACAAAAATGATTAGGTCATATCATTACGATCACTGGTCAGTAAAGACTCACATTGAAGACTTAGATGACACATGCAATCGAAGAATATCACATGCAAGGGAGAGAACAACTTTTCAGCCTAAGAAAGTGGTAGAAAAATGACTTATTCAAATGAAGAAATTGATTGGTTAGATTGGAAGAGTTTGTCACGATGATCACTGCTACAATCTCATATATTTGAACATATGAACAAATGGTGAGAACAATAAGAGAGAAAGCATAGAATTCTATAAAATTGTATTTTAAAAAAATTGTATTTTTAAAATAATGGAAATCTTCTATAACAAAGCTATTTATACAAAAATATTTTATTGACTAAATATGTTTTTGATCCCTTAATTTCTGATTAAAAATTGAAATTAATTTAGTTCATTTTTAACAAAATTTATTTGATATTTCAAATGTGTTTTATAATAACATTCGAGTTATTTATATCATTTGACACATTTATACTTTGTGTTAGTTGAAAAACACTTTTAAAAATAAGTATAAAAAAAATTTGGTTAAATAATTATTTCACACATTTATAAAAAAAGAAATTAATATAAAGTTAAAAAAAATTAATTTTAACTTTTACTAAAAATCAAAAACATATCTGACCCACGTTTTAATATTAAAATAATCAAATATCACAATAATTATTAAAATACATTTTGAAACCAAAATTCTTTCTCCGTTTGACTTCAGTAAAACAATGTTTATGTTTGTTTTATTTCTTATAATTCATCTGTTTTTTTTTCTTACGTACTTACTCTTTCTATTTCATTTTTTTTTCTATAAAACACGAACCCTTTTTCTAATACATTTTGTTATGTAAAAAAATTAACTTAAATCTAAATAATTTTTTAATTTACTTATCAAAATAACTTTAGAAGTGGTATTTCTGTACTTGTTTTTACATTTTATTTTTCATATTTAGAATACATTTATACTTTTCTTCTTCTATTCCAATATAAATATGACTTATATTTTTTAAAGATGACCAGGATGACTATTTTATTTAAATAAACAATTTTTAATGGTGTCTTATTTAACTAAGTCATAATTTAATATTACTTTTTATTTTAATAATTAAGTATATTTTGAAAACAACAGTCATGAAGTTTTTAGAATAACACCATTATTTTTCATTTAAGTTTGCTAAAAACATGCACTATAGCATATTTAGAATAAGTTTGGAAGAAAAAAAAAGAAAAAAGAAAAAAGAAAAAAGAAAAAAAAAAAAATATATATATATATATATATATATATATATATATGTGTGTGTGTGTGTGGGTATCATTTTAATTTAGTAATTAAATAACAGCTAATTAAAGTATTTTTGTTTTGAATAATTAGAAAACCAAACATGTAATTAAAATTTTATAACAAAACAAATTTTACATTTCTTAATAAATTAAGGGATTTATTTCTTCCACAAAACCCTGGTTTACTTGTTCAAAAGCTACAACGCAAATTGCAACCCCTAACACAGACCCAACTCAACTCTGCACTCCTTTCTCTGCCTCAGGTGGCCGCAACGAAATCTTTATTTATTTTTCCATTTGGGTTTTGGATTGAACCAGTAATCGTGTATAATGCTGAAACAAAATCCCTCCTTTACAGATACTAGAATTTTTGGTGAGAAAGGAAGAAGAAGAAGAAGAAAAAGAAAAAGAGGGTGTGAAGAGAGATGGGAAAGAAGAACAAAGTGAAGGAGAATGGAGGCAAAGAGCATTGCCCCTCCACACTTTTCGTCTCCAACTTACCCTATTCCTTTTCCAATTCTCAGGTATTCGTTACTTCCTCGGTTCTTCTCCTTTCATTTGTTTGTTTGTTGATTGGTTACTTTTGTTTTTGTTTTTTTTTTCTGATAATATATCTGTTTAATGTTTTGCCCAAAAAAAAATGTAAAATCAGTTGGAGGAGACGTTCAGTGAGATTGGACCTGTGAGGCGTTGCTTCATGGTCACACAGAAAGGTAATGGTTTAATAACTGAAGTATATTAGATTATGCATGTAGATTATGTATGTGTGTCAACAGGGTCTAGCTTAGTTGTTTGAAAAGGGTGAGAAAATTGTTCTAAACTCCATGGCATATGTTCAACTATTCTACTGGTAAAAGGAAATTATGTATGCGGAGACTTAAAGGCACAAGTGAGGTGTATACTTTTTCTCTTTGTATTTTTAACATCTTTTTCTTTGGTTAATGATCCACAGGGTCAGCACAGCATCGGGGTTTCGGTTATGTCCAATTGTGAGTTTATGTTTAACTTCCAAAGTTTAATTTGTTTTTATCAGTGTCTTTGGTTGTCTTACCACTACCGGTTGTGAGCCTACTCTGAATTTGTTTGGACGAGCTTCTTCATAAGAACTTCTAGGAGAGAAAAACAAGAAGAAAAAATGAGACGGACTTCTTCATAAATGAAAATTAACTTGTGGACAAGTTAAAAAATAAAATTTTAGAGAAGTCAAATGAAAGAGCTACTGCAAACTAGCTTATGTATAAAATAGTTTTAACTCTTGGGGACATTCTTTTTTTTTTGTCTTCCAAAATTTCTCACTGAAAAGTTTGTCCAAATAATATGCTCTCTTTGTCATGACTTGATATTGAATTTCAGGCTTTAGCTTATATCATTGTGTTCTAGCTAGTTCTTTTGATATCGTTTCATGCTTATGCTTTGGACAAAAACTCATTCAACTGAAGCTATCAATAAATTTGAATACTCAGTAGTCAGTACCCGAGTGAAAGTTTCCCCCTTCTGGAAAATATCCTCAAACATGGATTGCAATATGCTCTTCTGCTATTGTATCTCATCAGTAAAACTCCATGATCCTGCCGGGTAATAAAACTTAAATCATCATGGTTTATGAAAATCACTCAAGAAGATATCAATAGTCAAACTTTATTCTGGATGTTCAAGTAACGTAGTGCTTCAATAATATGAAACCTGTCTTCTTTTGATGTTGACTCTGATGTATAGCTGTGTTGTTGTTATTGGTAAATTAATCCACAATCATAATTTGTTTGTATCTCTGTTTTTGTGTGAGACGTATGGCTCTTCTCTCTCACCTTTATTAGAATGAGCAAGTGTGACTTGCCTTTTCCCAGTTTAAAATTAATCATTTCCATGCTCAGTGCTGTTGAGGAAGATGCCAATCGTGCTATTGAGCTGAAGAATGGTATGTCTGTTGAAGGCCGTAAAATTGGAGTTAAGCATGCAATGCCTCGTCCTCCCCGGGAGGATCGAAAGTCAAAACCAAATAAAGGTTGATGATAACTCTATAATTATGGTTCAGCATGCTGTGATATTTTCATATTCCACGTTGTTTGAAAAGACAAGGAAACTATTTTAACCTTGTTTATCCTCTTATTCCTTTGTTTTCTCTTCCCCTCTTTCTTTTGTAATGTAATAGCTGGAACACCAGATGATCTTGTAAAACCAAATGGTGATGATGTAAACGACAGCACATCACTTGGAACAGAGAAGCATGTTTCAATTTTGAAGGAAGGTTGTGAATTTGTTTTTATGATTATTTTATAATCTGCTCATTTATAATTTTCACCTTATCTTATATTTTCTTTTTATTTTTCTTTTCTATAAGTACAAGTCCCAAGTAAACAAAAAAACTCAAAGAAGCCAATGGAAACGAAAAAATCAGCTCTTTGTAATGATGTTGCAGATGATGGTGGTGGCTCAGAAAAACAGAGGTATTATCTGTTTTTCTCTGCAACTGTTCTTAATCCAACCTTTTTAAATCAGCTAATTTTGATGGAGATAAAAGAAGAATCCAGGAAGCTGATTTTAGCATGGATGTGATTAAGTGGAAATGACTAATGGGATTACCTGATTCCAACTTACTGATGTTTCTTATGTTTGAATTATCTTGTTCCTAAAATGCTGTTTCTTGTATTTTTTCTTTTGACAGGGTTGCTAGAACTGTTATATTTGGTGGCCTCAAGGATTCTGATATGGCTGAAGAAGTTCACAGCCAAGCCAGAGAGATTGGCACTGTGTGTTCCATTAAATACCCTCTTTCAAAGAAAGATCTTGAGCAACATGGTAACTGGATTTTGATATTTTCTGCTAATGATATATAATGTAGATAAAATAGGTTTTTATGTTTATCTAATACTGTGACATGTCTGTTATATTCTATAAGTGATATAAAAAGGTCGTCACTTTTTTTTTTCTTTTAATTGAATAAAACAGGCCTGTTCTTTGCAAGTAAGATTTTAGCTGCTTTATACTTGGTGTAAAGTCATTTTGTGGTTTGTGTGTGAGCTGAGTCGAATTAGGTTTGCTGCTGTCTTGTACTGCTTTAAGTGCATGGTTAATGACCATTATTGTTGTTTTAATGCCAAAACCCTTTTCACATTTTGAACGAATGTTAGTTGTATTTTGTCTCATGTTATCATATTGAGTGCAGATATGGATGTTGAAATTTGTTCTTCCACTGAAATTGTCAAAGACGTGGCTTTCCAGCAAAAACGTTCAACAAGATTAAATACATTATATCACTTATTATTATTATTTTTTTATTTCTTGGTATTGTGGAATTCATTATGGAAATTTACCAGGTCTCATGCAAGATGGCTGTACGATGGATGCATCGTCTGTACTTTATACAAGTGTAAAATCAGCTCGAGTTTCTGTTGCAATGTTGCACAAAAAAGTGATTAGAGGGGAAACAATTTGGGCCCGCCAACTGGGTGGAGAGGTAAAGTACTTGCCATAGAACTCAACAGAGTCATTACAATGTCATCAGCTCCAGCAAAACATGATATATATATATATATATATATATATATATATATATATATATATATATATATATATATATATATATATATATATA
>Ga0099822_1002967_pt1 | contig 21548 bp, 8 predicted proteins | sample CowpeawhiteBW_FD_76839 | JGI IMG/M metagenome (GOLD analysis project Ga0099822, IMG submission 76839) | Root nodule microbial communities of legume samples collected from California USA - Cow pea white BW | ecosystem: Host-associated > Plants > Roots > Nodule | place: USA: California | collected...
ATTATATATATATATATATATATATATATATATATATATATATATATATATATATTACTTTTTTTGAGATAATTTTTTTTTATCTTTCCCTTAATGTGTTGATATATCTACTACATTGCTTAATCAATGTTGGTGTCATGCCATATTAACATGCACTAATAGAAAAAAAAGATTTTTTACGTTTGGCGTTTTTGACTTTTCTCGTCTGGTATAGGTCAGATGTAGTAACGCTAGTCGTAAATTTACGTCTGACTACAAATCGGACGTAAATTTACGTTTGACCCAAGAGAACAAACATAAATTCACAGTCCCTCGTCGCTGTTGTCGCCGCTGTAGAGTTCTCTGCCGCGACACTTCAACCAAACAGCCACCACCGCACCTCGACCGTCACCACTACAGTTCCTCCGTTGTGCAATTCCTGTTGCCGCTGCCTCCACCAAAATTTGCGGAAAATTAGGATTTTCAAGAATGGGGTGCACCAAAACGGAATTAAGAGAGGAAGAATTAAGAGAGAAACTAACCTTTCAACAATTAATCTCCACCGATGCAGTTTGAAAAGCGTTCTCATCTTGCGTAGTCGCGATGCTGCGGAGAAGAAGATTAGGGATTTAAGTTTCAATTTTTATGTCTGACGCGCTGTAGTCAAATGTAAATTTACGTCTGACTGGCACTAATCAGAGGTAAATTTACGTCTGACAAGTCCCGTCAGATGTAAATTTATGTCTGACATGAGAAATCAGACGTTACATCTGACTATAGCGCATCAGACGTAAAAATTGATAATTTATTTACAAGTTTGTCACCAGTCATTTTTTATGTTTAATTCTGGTTGGTCAGACGTAAAATCGCAGACGTAAATTGTCTATTTAATGTTAGGGATGCTAAAGACCATGTCAAAATGTTAATACAAAAATTAATTAGTTAACAAAAACCTTGGATTAAAAAGTTATTGAATAATAATACTTAAAAGTACGAACAACTTTTCATTGGAACTCATTTGAAATAACTTTTTGATGCTTCAAAACTTGTTTAAGTTTTATTTTACTGTATAAATAGCATTGAAAAGTAGGTTACATCATATTTTGACAAATGACAACTTGATATTCCAATTTAGAATTGTGTTTGAATAATGAATGAGATGACATCATGAATCAAATAGGTTTGCTTTATTTTATTGTTAATTTTGCGTGTATGATGGTATGATGATGGATGAAAACAGTGATATTAATTGGAATGTAGTAAAGTAGGAGTTCATATAGTGCCACACACCAACCACACACTTGGCATAAAATATATGATAATAGATTTATAACATGCTGAAACATATGCCACTGTTACTGTTAATGTGTTCTAGGTTTTTGTTAATCTCCATAGCATGATCCGGATGAGAAGGGAAAACAGACACAACTTGTCTCAATTTGGGTCACTGTTGATGCCATCTAGGTAGTTTTTAATTTTAAGAATATTAAATATATTTGTGTTTGATAAATTTACAATACTAAATATTCTATCATCAAGTTTATGCATGAACTCTAATGTTTTAAGATTTTTCTCACCAAATGTATTAATTAGTTACTATTTTAAGTAATTATATTAATTCTTCATGATACTGGTACTGTTTGATGATTGATATTGATGATGATGATGATAAAACTTGATACACATTACTGAAAATATTGTTTGCTAATGCATCAAATACAACTGTGACAAAAATACAAATATTAGAAAGAAAAGTTATCAAGAATTAAGATAAAAATATAATTGTATACAAGAAAATCATAATTCAAGATATGCACATTTTATATGAATTTAAATAAATTATTTCATATTTTATATTATAGGGATAAAATTAAAAAAATAGTAGGAATAAAAGTAATTTAAAAAAGAAACTTAAAAAACATATTTAACCTATAAAAAGTATTATAGAAGTATTGATTGATTTTTCAAAATATTTGTGAATGAAATCACAAGTTTTATTTTCTTTACTTCATCTGTCTATTATATACATAAAGTTTTTTTTTATATATTTGTTAAGAAATAGATTTTAAGTCTAACTCAATTTTAGACTTACATATATACTTTAAATTGACTTTATCTTTAGTAAATGTGTGACTTGCAACACACCTACTCACACTGAAGTTACATACGTATCAAGCTTAAGACTAGACATTAATGAGTTCGATAACAACTCAATAATATGTGAAATAAGTTCGATAACATGTGAAATAATAAACCTAACAAGTATTAAATTTTACTAGAATAGACTATAACTCATGATCTGATAACATTTTAAGAAGTGAACTCTAAATCTAACTTAACCCCACAAAATTAACTTATTTGTAAAGTGAAGTTTGTATACTTTTGATTTATCTTATCTCTAATCAATATAGAACTTCCAAAATACCAAATAATTATTAGTTCTTAAATAATACAGTAAAATAGACAAAATTACTTCTGATAAATAAACGAAAACACTCTATGTGAAGAAACACTGAAAAAGGAACAAATACTCATAAGACATTAGTTAGAATTGTAAAATAATTGGAAGAAGAAAGATGAAAGTGATGAAATCCTTGGATGTGAAGAAGATCTTGATATGAGGTGTTTGAGCATGAAAAGAGGAATACCAAGGAGTGTGTCTGTGAAATGGTGGTGAAGTGACCCCACTGTGCCACTTGAAAAGCAAATGGTAACCCTCTATTTTGGGGAGAATGATGTGCTTTTTCAATGAACAAAACTGCCGCCATATTTGTGTTATTCTAAGCTGGCTTCGTCTCTTTGCAGAGTGGCGTAGTACCACAAAAGTTAGAGACACTTTTCTAAAAGAGCATGCATGGATCCATACTTTATATATCATCACCATAATCATCTTTCGGGACCATACTACTCTACTTCACCACCTTTATAACTACCCTCACTTTTCACTCTCTCTCTCTCTCTCTCTCTCTCTCTAATGGTGGATGAATAGTATAATTCATCTATATCATAGTATGTCCTTTTAACTCATTTTTTAGCATTGTTACTACATGACTTCTTGTGATCACCATTAAAACCCTAAAGTTATATTAGTAATGAAAATAATTTCATTGTATTTATTCATTGTCTTTAATATATATATATATATATATATATATATATATATATATATATATATATAAAATTCAAAAAATTATGCATTAAGTCCATGCATATTACAAATTTGAAAAGTGTTTATTATTACTAGCGTAAACATATACGCACTATTGCGCCTGTGTTTACACATTTTTTAAATATGCGTGATATTATATTAGTAAATGATGATAATGTAATCTTATTAAGTTAATATATAAAATAAAATTATATTTATTAAGAAAAAAGTGAAATATATCAGAAAAGATAAGAGAATAATTGTTGATAAATAGAAAAGAAAAAGAAACAACGATAGACGATTTCATAAAAAACTTTAAAAGTAATAGTCAATTTTCAAACAATTAATAAATAATTATATTTTAAAGAGTAAAATTGATATTTTAAAATATGAACACAAAAGAAAGAATTTCTTTATATATTGTTATAGATAATCAAATTTTATCATAATCAACCGTGTCTCCTAAACATATGAGAAGTTTTTCTTAATTTTTTTATGTGTGAAAGATATTAATTTCTTAAGGAATCTTTTATTTTGTGAGATTAAGATTTGAATTTGTAAAAAAAAAAAGATTTGATAAGCAGCAACATTGATTTATCAACTTTGAAAGTGGCCCCCATCATGTGGAGACCCGTTTGACCTTGACTGTGTTGAGTCATCCATTAATTTGGAAGAGGCTCTTTGCTTTTCTAGGGTTTTGAGCTTTTTTTAACATTTTGCTTAAGGGCAATCTTCATTCATGGAATTAGATTTGAGGACCACTTTTCCACTCTTTTCCCATGTACCTTATTTATTTCTCAATGGACCATTTCTCTTCAAAATTCGTGAAACTACGTGTTTTCTAATATTAATCAAATTGAAACTATGTGCCATACTTTTCCTCCATATATAATAATAAGACACTGTATTTCATCAAAATATTCTTCTTTTATTTCATAGATAAAAGTCATGAATGGCCTCGTTCTTTCTTTATTATATAAGGATAATTTTGAAAACATTATAAATTATATACAAATTGATATTATTAACTATATTAGTTAATTACCTTCCTTAATAAATACGAATTAGTTGTCTTAAACATAATTCAAAACAATCTTATTCATAAATATTCCAATAGACATCTCTCAATCCATATGCATGATGCTGCTCTTGATTATTTCCTTAGGAACCATGATTACTTTTTACAAAGGTTGTCATGAAAGTTTCTTAAGAAATATCCATTTCTCTTCCTTGAAGACTAATGCATTTTTCTATTCTCATGATTGTTGAGAGTTAAAAGAATGATTCTTGCTATTACGTAAACTTAATTACTTTTATTTTTTCCACCTTCTACACTTCAACATCTGTCAGGAAGCACAAATAATAAGACAAAGGAAAGTGAAATAAAAAGTTAGGTTAATAATGTAATAATTGTACCAACTTGATTAATAACAAAAATATATATATGTTAAAAGTATTAAATTTTAAGTCTAATTTAATCTTATAAAATTGGTTTGTATGGTGTTTTTTTAAAGGTACCGATTGTTATTGATTTATTTTTATATTATAAACAATCATAAGAGGGGAATGTCTATCTTAAATAGAATTCCAAAACCCTAAAACAAAATAGAGATTACTATTGAAAAACAAAATAGAGATTACTATTGAAAGCAAGTAATCAAAACATATAACTGAATAAATGAACCTAATAGTTTGTCCTCAAGTTGGATGATGCATGTTCATCGATCAAAGCTTGGAGATTATTGATTTGAATTGAAGACGATAAAGATCTTTAATGAAAATATCAGCAAGTTGTTCTTTTGATCAAATGGGTAATTGGATCAAGAGATTTTTCTTGTATCTTCTGTCCCACATGACAATCAATCTCGATATGCTTTGTGCGCTCGTGAAAACTTGGGTTATGGACTATGTGACGTGTTGACTTATTGTCACAAGACAACAATGGTATTGGCTTGAACCTGGAGATCGTGGAGAAGATATTGTAACCATTGAATTTCACAAGCAGTAATGATATTCTGCTTTTGTGGACGAACGAGAAACAATACTCTTTTATTTGATTTCTGTGATATTAAGGATGAACCTAGGAACACACAAAAACGTATTTGGCAGCTAAAGGCTTTATAAGTCAAATTTGTAGGGTTAAATTAGACTTAAAGTCCACTTCTTAACATTGTAAGAGTCATGGGTTAAAGTTTATCCCAGCGAGATTTGTTGTTTGTTGGATATATTGTTCCACCCGCAATCAGGTCGCTATCGAATCACTCATTACAGTCTAGTTCCACGTTTGAAATGTATGTCTTGACGTGAGAGGGTGTGTTGGAGATCTCACATCAATTAGAGATAGAATGATTTTACAGTATATAAGTAGATGCAAACTTCTTTTTATAAACTAATTTTAGGGTTGAATTAAGTTTAAAGTTTACTTGTCAACAATTTAAATACAAAAAAATGGCTATAAATTTATTCCACAATATCTTTTGATAGAAATTGTAGAAATCATGATATTCACAAAGCAATGCTAATATAAAAGACGAAAAAAATAGTAAAGTTATAATATGTCAACTACGGTATTAATTATAAATTCAAATCTTCACTGTTACATGTGATCTGAATGTTTTTTTAGTTATATTACATTTAAGTAGTTATTAATGAAATAACTTTATCAAGTTTTAATGATTTGAATTTATTCAATCAACAATAACTAATAAAATATTTGAAACCACCATGTAACTGATACTTTATATAATTAAACAAATTTTATTTATTTATATTTTAAAGCGTTTGTCTTTTTTATAATAAAGATTTATATTAAAGTATTTGAGATACTCTAATCTATGAACAAGATATATACAAAAATATAGCAAAAAACCTCCTTAGGTATTCTCCTACACCCCTCTAGCTTTTCTTGTTCCTTGTCCAAGTCCTACACTTTTGCTATTTGACCAAAGTACATTAAGAGTTTAATCAAGAAGTTGCCCTAATTTTCGTCCTTTTTCTCTTTGGCATCACCAATGTTTAATTATGCTCCATCAATGTGCTTTTGCATTAAGGTAAATTCTTATCTTGTATTAGTGTGTCCATCTATTTAATCGTGCATTGGTATTCTTAGGTAGACTAATTATGATGTGTGCACAAAGTTGTCTTTCTTTTCCCCTTATGAAATAAACAAGTACATAGGGTTATTTTCAATTTCCTTCTTATTTGTTTTATTAAAATTTCTTTGTCAAATAAAGTACATGGAAGAAGAAGATGTACTCTATCTTTTCACAGATGAGTATCTTGTACTTGTTTCGTTGATTCTCACTCATTGTACTTACTTTCATTACTTTCATTGTATTCCTTTTTACTTGTACTATTAATCATTGTTGTTTTTCGGTGTCTTAGGTTCTTTTCTTTTTGGATAAATAAGTTTGTTGATGTTTAGTATTTTAGTGTATGTGAGCATTAACATTTTTTCCCCTAACAACTTTGTGTGAACACAATAATTACGAAAATAACTATCATTTAGGTTGATTGAAGACTATATATAATTCCCGAGTAATATATAGTAAACCCATATAAATATTTCTCATTCTTTATTTTAAATATTTATCCCTCTCTGATTTTTTTAATTAATAATTGATCTAATTTGAATTGTAGGTAATTGAATTGACGAAGATTATATCAATTGGATTGATATTCTTATATAAGCCAACATATGTTGTTTATTGTGTTTTGGTTACATATTTTTAGTGCATATATTTGAGTTTAATCATCAATTACATATCAATTGTGTTGCATTTTGGAAGGACATATTATTGGTCAAACCTTGCTTAAAAGCAAAATTATACTATGACTTCTATTTTTTGACTTATAACATTTATTCCTGACGTGATTTAGTATAGAATATTGATTAATTGATTAATGTACTATTATCTTTTTTTTTTGAAAAAATATATGACTCATATTAACGACTACTACTGTAGACCATTGATGAATATAGCCACATCAGGAAATAAAGGATATGAGTCAAAAAATAAGAGTCATAGTATCATTGTCCTACTTAAACTCATGTGCATTACTACTAAACTATATCCACAGGGGATTTCACATTCCATCATCTTTAGGATTCGAGTTTCTTAAGAATGTTTCTGAATTTTCTTTTGAGAGAATATTTCAAACAAAGTTACGAAATAAGCTTATAGAAGCGTTTCAAAATACTTAATTCATCCCCGGTTAAAAGTACATCAACCCATTTGTTTCTAAACTTTTCCTTTCCCTTGTATCCATTTTATGATTCTCCATTGAACCAAACAACCATGTACAAAAATGTATAATTAATCTAAAACTTAAAAAAATAGTTTGAAAAGGAAATCCATAAAAGGGTATGAAATTTTTGTATCTTCAAAATTATGATGAAGAATAAAAAATAAACTAGCAATGAAAAAATTATCTTCTTAAATTGTGTTACATTAATCAATTGGAGAGATTCAACCAATTGGATCATAAAAATCAAGGTTTCTGATCCGTAAAATGTTCTACAATACAATTAATAAAATTTTAATATCTAAAAAAATTATTAAATGAAAAAATATAACAAACAAAACATTCTTAAAATATCTTGATGTACATTAGCTATAAACTAGAACCATTAAAAATAAAATAATATCATGTTTGGATGTGTAAAATAGAGAGCAGGACTAGTAATATAATGTCATGTCTACAATTATTAGTTTTGGATTTTTTTTCATAACTGTTATCATCTATGTATTGTAAAGTGTAGGTTTCTCCGCTTTTATATTACTTTATTATTAGTATGATGTGGTTTTTTATGTTTTTTATTTTAATAATTTTTTTATATAACTGATATAATTTGCAAATGTCAATCAATACCTGATGTTATAATCACTCTTAGAATAACTTCATCCTTGTCTTATCTTTTTTATAAACCTACTATTTGAGCATTTATCATAATTATCATAATGAAAAATCAATAATTATAATTTTTGAAAAAAAAAAAACTTGCATTTTGTATTTTTAATGTGATACAAAAGCCATTCCTTAACACAAGGCAGAAGGTACCTTTTGGTGTCACATTCATAGGAAACATGGCACAGCCAACTATTGTGATTTTATTTGCAGGCACACACGTGGGGTTGGTTACTTTCTCTCTCCATGGACTAAGATCACACACACAAGAAAGAAAGTAACTTTTTTTTTTTTTCTTTCTTTCTAACCTTAACGTTCAAACTAGTACAAAGGACGAGGTTCAAACTTCGAAGACAATTCTCAGCATTGAAGCTAAAACAAATGCCTTTTTTCGTTGGTTCTTGAAAACAACCCCTTTTGGGTTTTCCAATAGAGTAAAACAAAGAACAAACCGACGAATCATAGCCTTTGCCACACACCTCAAAAAATAATAATATATCTCAATGAAGGGGGCACATGAGATTCTATTCCATTCTCCCTTTTGACTGTTTCCCTTTTATCTCTTTTCTATTTATTGTTTCTGAATTTTTCATTCCAATTTCTTGAGTAGGGAGGACCCTACTCCCTATTTCCACCTATTCCTATTTCTTTGTCCCCTCTTCTATCCTTTTGGAAACCATCAAATATTTGTTTGGTATATATGTCAAGTTTTATGCTTCTTTGCAACAGAAACTTTGGACCCTTTTGTTGCAGACCAGAGTAAGAGTTCTCAGTTTCACAACGATTGTTCAGGTTCCTTTTTTTCTTCCTTTCTCAGTTTATATTCCTTCTCCGGGAATACCCTGTTGGATAATTGATGCTTCAAGGGCATTGCATGAGAAGTTGACTTCTGCAAGGATCACATTTCGAATTTATACCCCTTTTAAGGGGTGGCAATGTTTCTCTAAATGACTGAGATCTTCTTCTTCAGTGAATGCCATTTTTGTGTGATACTGTTCTGATTTGTCGGATTTTGGGTTCATGGCTGAGAATTGATACTTGCTGCACTTCTTAACGTTTTTGGGCATTTGTGAATTCATTCTTTTCCAATTTGGGTCATACCCCATGTATTTCAATAATCTGAGTTTGTTTGGTGTGAATGCTTTGAGATGCTTATTTTCTTGTGAATGGTTTAATAATCATGCAATGGGTGTTGATTAATTTCGTGTGATCCCATGGGAATTTAGATGGACAACGAATTTGAGAATAGACAAGAAGAAACAGTTTCAGATATCATACGAAGCAATCAGCAGAGGAAAAAACAGGTTTATTTCTTTCTTTCTTTCTCTCTCTTTCTTTTCTTGAAAATATTGTTTATTTTGTCTTCAGTTTAATTTTTTTTTGGGTTTGTTTGTGTCTCTTATTCACATTCATGAAGATATTTAATGGATGCCACTCTGGAATCTCTCGAGTCATGTGACTGAGTGTGTATTGGTTATGCAATGTTCATGCTTATTTCAATAACTTGATTAAATGTTTACTCTTTTTTTCTTTTGCCAATTAATCCCTTGAATGTGATTTCAGTCATTTCTGTGGAAAGTTTTGGCCATGCGAGAGAGAAATGGAAGAACAATGGAGAGAGGTTCAAGTTATTCCCTTGGTGAGTTCTACTGAAATTCACTCTGTTTTTAACCAGACAGAGATTGGCAGCATTACACAACATTCTGGTCATGTTTACGAACGAAGATGTCAAAAAGATCGAATAATATTTTTGAATTATGGGTGTTTGGACACAGACATTGTTAATTTCTGTTGGTTATTGTGTTGGAGATATCATACATCAATATGCTGTCTTCCCTGAAAAGGTGGAATCACTACTATCCCATTAAAGAGAATATTTATTGGAATCACTACTTTTCTGTTTAAGAGAATATATATTACTTCTTTATTTCCCTTTGACTTAAGCCCTTTTTTTTCTTCTTCCATCTTTTGTACAAGCACGATGTTTATAAAAATCCATCTTAGTTGTAAAGATCAGAAGATGAGCTGGCCTAACTGATAACTGAAAATTCAGAGTGGTTATGGGGGAACATCCTAAGTTTTTTTAATGTAAATTCATAAGAATGTCTTCATGTACCTGTGTTTCAGGTGGTGAAATAAATGAAGCAAGTTGAATGGATTCCATTTCCTTTTCACTGTTTCATCTTGGCACAAAATATTCTTTCTCACTGTTGAGAGAAAATAAGTGGGCATTGAGAAAGGCATATATACCTTTTCTGCTTAGAAATATGTTCCTATGTATTACCAGTGGTTGTTAGAGCTTATCTTTCCATTTTCCCTTTTGACAAGGATATTTTTTAGAATTGATAAATAAAATAAAACAGATTAGAAGTTGTTATGGCTTCATTGACTTGTTAACGGTAATAATTCGAGCATCTACTGGTTTGTTCCAAATTTGAGAATATATTAAAGTACAAACTATCCTTATCTCAACTTTTACTGTGTGTACAGTCCCTCAGTTCTAGAGGATGATGTTAAGAGCAATAGAATCTCACCCTTCACATGTTTCAGAAACACCATTGTAGAGGTTCATCTTGTTATGATTACTTAGGCCAATCTCTTACTTTCCTTGTAGATGCACTTTCTGATCCATCCATTGAAAATCGAGGCTCAGAACCTTCCATGTCTTCTACTGAAGCAGTTCAAAATCTCAGGTATATTCATATCAAGAATTGATTTTTTCTTTTGTTTTATGAATAAAGTACAATATTTTGTGACCAAATTAATGATTGTAGCTATTTGTATATCAGAGTTTTTGCAGCAACATGGAATGTGGGAGGGCAATGCCCCACTATGAACCTTGATCTGAGTGATTTTCTTCAGGTTCGAAATGAACCTGATATGTATGTTTTGGGGTATGCTCTCTCTCTTTCTCTATATCTATCTATGTATCTATCTATCTATCTCATAGTTCTGATTTTAATCAATGAATAAAATTTTTTAGTTAATCATCAAAGAAGGTCATTTATCGTTTTGGATTTTAACTTTTGACCTTTCAGTCTTGTCATGAAATGAATTATTTGCACCATTTGCCATATGCCAATATAGTTGGTGCATGTGGTGTTGTCTGCTTGAGCCATAAAAATGCTTTGAATATTGGGGAGCGCTTTGTTAGGCAGAAAGGTAGTCTAATAGGAGATTTCTGCTTTACAACTTTGCTGAACTAAAAGGGAAAAAAGTGATTTTTAGATTGTATAAAAAACAATCTTCTTTTAAGAGATTTTTTAGTAAGCTACTCATTCTAGCTCTTCAAAATAATCTAAAAGCTTGTATTAATGATGTGAACATTTTCCAAAAGTGGTTTTATTTTATATTAGCAAACAAAGAAGCGTTTTAAGAAAAAATAGTCTCAAACAACCTCACTCTAATTCACAGTATAATATATCTTTATCTAATTTTTCAGCTTTCAGGAGATTGTCCCTTTAAATGCTGGAAATGTGCTGGTATTAGAGGACAATGAACCTGCTGCAAAATGGCTTGCTTTAATCAATCAATCACTCAATGGTCCTTCAGATTTGGCTTTGAACGGACTAAAACAAACTGCATCTTTTGGCGGACCACTGTTCTTCCAAAAGCCTTCTCTGAAGAAGATTAAGAAAACTTTCAAGAAAATAAATGGAAAGAGGCTAAAAAGTTGTAACTGTGTTCTTGAAATGGAAAGGAAGGCTGCTAAGGATTTCTGTTTTCGCTGTCAAGAATCGAACTTCAATTCGGACGACTCTTCAACCGAAGAGGAGGACGAAAATTTTCCAATTCCTGTTGCCTTAGCTACTAGCCAGATGAAATACAGTCTTGTTACATGCAAACAAATGGTTGGAATCTTTGTAAGTGTCTGGATGAAGAGAGAACTTGTTCAGTATGTTGGTCATCTGAGAGTATGTTGCACTAGCCGCGGGATCATGGGTTGTCTTGGCAACAAGGTAGTCTTAAGAAGCTTGATTGATTCTATTTCATTTAACTAAAACTCATACAAAAAGTTGCAGTTACTATCTACATTACAATGCTTGTTTTGTGGCTGCAGGGGTGTATATCAGTGAGCATGTCTTTTTATCAGACAAGTTTTTGCTTTATCTGTAGTCATTTAGCATCTGGAGAGAAAGAGGGTGATGAACTTCGCAGGAATCTTGATGTCATAGAGATTCTGAAGAACACTCAGTTTCCAAGGATTTGCAAGACACCACATAGTAGAATGCCTGACAGAATCTTAGATCATGAGTGAGCATCTTTTGAAACTAAGTTTTAAGACAGAAATTTCTCAAGTGCTTAATGACATTGAGAAATTTTCATATCATTGGTCCCAAATTTTCTGATTATGTGGGAAATGTTTTCTCCAGCCGAATCATTTGGTTTGGGGACTTGAATTACAGAATCTCTTTGAGCCATGATGATGCAAAAAGGCTTGTGGAAAGGAAGGACTGGCCTGCACTTTTTAACAAGGATCAGGTAGTTTCTTTTGCCTAAGAATGTTGTGCTGATTTGACTATGATTTGTCATTGCTGTTGAGCATTTGGGTGATTAGTTTTTATGGTTTTCATTTATATGAACCATGAAATGGAAGATATTCATATTGATATACACATAATCTTCTGAAAATTTAAGTGGAGTTCCATTTGGGTGCATCTCTGAGTTCTAGTTACATTTCTGATTATTATGCATTGTACAATTTTCTCTTTTCGCAGCTTAAAATGGAAAGGGAAGCAGGTCGTGTATTCAAGGGGTGGAAAGAAGGAAAAATCTACTTTGCACCAACTTACAAATATGCCTTTAACTCAGACACTTACTATGTTGAAGGTGTAAAAGTTTCAAAGAACAAAAGGAGAACTCCAGCTTGGTATGTCTCAGTTTGAAGAAATTAAGATATTTTCTTCTAATAAACCTTAAACTTGGTCCTTGAACAATGTTACTTGCATTAATTTGTCTTTGAAATCATCAACTAGCTAACAGTTTCACCCTACCAAAATTGTTATAACTTGCAAATGATTACCAATTTGTGTAAGAAACTAAATAGTTTAACTAATGACACTGTCAACGAGTTCAGATTATCTGCTGTTTTTTGGTACTGTTCTTCTGCTAAGCTTTCAAAATACACCGATGTTAATAATTAAAAATGCTTTTAATATATTTTAAAACATCAAAATCCATTGATGTATTATGAAGATTCGGGTCCAAATTGATTGTCTACCAATCAAACATCACTGTTTGCATGACTTTTCGAGTTATTATGATGAAAGTCAATGAACTTGTTATGCTTAATGGATTGTAATTACACTGTCATTGTATAATCTTTCAGGAACTTTTGGAACCAAATTGTGTATTCACTCTCTTTCTTTCGAATCTGAATAATTGAGAATATTGCAGGTGCGACAGAATCTTGTGGCATGGAAGAGGAATCCATCAACTTTCATACGTTCGCAAGGAATTTAAGTTCTCCGACCATCGACCTGTTTGTTCAATGTTTAACGTAGAAGTTGAGGTTATGTTGAGGGGACAGAAGAAGAAAGTTTCAACTTATAACTTTCAGAACATTGATGATCTTGTATCCACAAGAAGTTCATATTATTCTTGAAAATTCGTAAGTTACAAGCCAAATTTTACTATGATATCATGACAAAAGAAGAAACGACTCTTGACACTGTTGCATGGTGTTGCAAGAGAAAGAATCTGACCCTTGTAAAGTGCATTTTTGCAGTTTAGAAAGTAAAATTGCTCTTAGAAATTCAGATTAGCTTCTGAATTCATCTGTTCATAGATTTTTGTGTTGTTGTGCAGATCAATGCAAATAGATAAGAACAAGCTAGTGAGAATATTGAACTGTTTGTTTAATGTGTAAACAGGTACATTGGTGCACTAACAACAATGATTGCAAAAGTGAACAATAAATATCAAAATTTTGGTTGCATCTGACGGTGATGAAAAGTTTGAAGGTTTTGGAATGCATCAAGAAACTTGTTGCATCCAGAATAGAAGAAGCTGTGAAATTAATGTAATAAAAATGTTATTAGAATTATTTTTTTTTTCTATGAAAAAAGGAAAAACAAGTTCCTACTAGCATGTTCTTAGAAAAATGTGTCAATGATTTATTTTTGGTTCTATAGGAAATTAGTATATTATTAACTATATATAACTATATTCCTTGTGTTGCTAGTAGTGGTTTTAAGTGCTAACGAAGAGTATTAATTAAAGTTTTTTTTCTTTGATATCTCTGCTCCTTCTATTTTCCATATTCCAAATCAATTGTCGATCGAGATACATTGTTTTAAGAATCTTTACCGAATATTCTAATAAAAGAACCGTAATGATTAATCATTATCTCCTAAAAATATAAAATTTCTAATCTTTTAAACCGAAGCTATTTTTTATTTTTCTTAAATACAATTTTTCTCTCCTATTTTTGTGTAATTTAACTTTGGATCAATTTTAAAACAGAGAAAAAATATTAACAAGTTTGATCTAACTCACAAATTTATCCACATAATTTTTATTTCTCACATTTATATTTATATTCATTGATATATTTTTATTAAAATGAATACGATAAGTTTAATCAAAATAAAATAACTAAAATATATGCAAGATTGGACCAAAATTACACTTTTTTAACATAAGATCAAAAGCCTTTTTTTACTACTAAATTTTAATAATTTTTTCTTATAACTTTAGATGTCATTTTTTAAGTGGTTTTCTATTTTTTTATTTTATCATTCTTAATACTTAGAAGATGTCACCTCATGCTGTAAGAAAAAATTATCAAAATTTAATAATCAAAATATTATTACTCCTATTTTAAATAGAGAACCAAAATTATATATTAAATAAAATAGAGACAAAAAAATTGACTTTTTTTTTCCCTCCCTTGGTTTGAATTTGAGGAACAGTATAATTGATCTGTTTATTGCAATTTGAATCCTCTGAAATATTCATTAGAGGAATCCAAAGCTTGGAAACCCTACCATCATGTGAAAGTGAAACTTGAGAAAAAATAAATTCAGCATTAAAGCTAATCTCACACTGATGTAGCTTTGGGATTCGTAATCTTAATTAGTGAAACAATAATTCCCCACATGACTCCGCAACCCTTGCTGCATTTCTAAATTTAGTGCAGTCCACCTAGCCAGAAAAATTATAGATATAGTTAACAACATGTTAATGTTAGATAATCCTGTCTGATATTAATATTAAGTGTCTTCCTATATAGTGCAGATTTAAGTATTTTCACAACAACAAAAAATCATTTTGACATAAGTTTATTACAATAAATAAACTTGAATTTATAAATTTTATAGAGAACTCAATATGAATACTTAAAATATTTTGCTAATAGCCTTTTTCATTTAAGACATTTTTTTCTCTTTCTAATACAGCATCCCATTATATGTTTCAATAGTAAATTTTGTCATAAGTTTAACTTAATTAAGAAAAATTAATTAAGAAAAACTAAGTGAGAAATTGTTTTATATCCTCATCATGAACAAGAACTTATATGATATTTAAAAGGACTAAATATTTTTAAGTCCCAAAATTATATACAAAATTATAATTTTTTTTCTTGTCTTAAATTTGATATATTTTAATCTAAAAATTTAAAAAATGAATAGATATAATTTTTTTAACACAAGAACGTTAATTTTTTTGTGTTAAATAATATTCTAAGATTACATTTGAGTTAAATCATATAAAAGGATTTAAACAATTTGAATGTTAGTCTAAAATATCATTTAACATAATTAAAACATTTCACAAAAAGAATATATATATATATATATATATATATATATATTTAAAGTTTTATCAAACTATAAATTTTAATTTTTTTTTAAGTTTATAAACTAAAAATATATTTAATATCATTTATAATACTTCATGTATATATAATTATGATCGAATAAAAGTGTAACTAGTACAGATATTTTCACATTATTTTATATAGCAAGATCATTGCATGCATGTGATGAGTTATAATATATATAGACAACACAAGTGAAGAAGAAAAACACATGAGCAAAGACGATGAAGTCCTTATGCAGATCAGTGATTGCAATTATCTTTGGCATGACAGTGATCCTTTCATTTGGGGTAATGTCCGAAGCTAGGTCATACCCTTCTACACCCTTTATTTCCCAATCTCATTTTCATGCACTCTTTCTGCAAAAAGAAGGACACAAAATAACTCAGAAGCGTGTGGTAGCTGCTAGTCTTAAATCGATACCAAAACCAATACCAAATCCTACACAGAACAAGTAAGAATTATCCTTCCTTTCGTTAGTATATAGATATAGATAGATAGATATTAACATAAAAGGGTGCATGTGTATGTAGCAGATTGAAGCCAAGCAAAAGGAGCTAAGAAGAGGAAGCTATGGCATGAACTGTAGGTGTTGTTTTCAGGGTTTTAATGTTTCTGAAGCTTTTATTCTTAGGTTTGTTAGTGAGAGAGAATGGTACAGTTCTTGACCTGAGAATTTAGTTTGGTCTTTATGTTATCTTATGTTGATGTTTTTCTATTGCAGAGAGTGTATGAGCCTATAATGTAATGGAGAAAATTATAATAAGCATTGTTGATGGTGAAAATTTGTTTTAAGCTCATTTTCAAAGATTTTTAAGTCTAGTGAAATTCTAAGTACATGAATTATAATTATTTTTTGAATAATTATTTTTTGACTCTTTTTTAATTAGTCACCGTAATTATCCTTCAATTATCTATTTTGATTTTTCTTGTATTGATGTGATATGATGATCTGACAATGATCAAAATGGTAAGTTAAAAATAAATAAAAAATTTGAATTAAAATATTATTATCTTTATTAAAAATGTAGTTTACGGTTTAAATTAAGAAATAAAGAATAAGAAAAAAGAAACATTTACTTTTATTTTGAATGGTCATGTAGTTCCTTGAACTGCAGGTTATTCTAATTATACAAATTAGTTGTTAAGTTAAAATTTTATTGTTATTATTATTATTATTATTATATATTATTATTATTATATATTATTAGCGTACACATAGACGTTGTCGTGTCTGTGTGTATGCATTTTTTTAAATATACATTATATTATATTAGTAGGTGATGATAATGTAATGTTATTAAGTTAAATATATAAAATAAAATTATATTTATTAAAAATAAAGTGAAATATATTAGAAAATATGAGAGAATAACTGTTGATAAATAGAGAAAAAGAGAAGAGCAGAGATAGACAATTCTATAAAAAAGTTTGTAAAAATAATGGTCAATTTTTAAAAATATAATAAATAATTATATTTTAAAGGATAAAATTGATATTTTAAAATGTGGACACAAAAGATAATTATCTTTATATATTGTTATAGATTAACACTAATGTATTTATTAAATTTAACATGTCTTAATTTATTTTAAAATCAATGAACATGATTATTTTAACTCAATTACAATTATGTTACATTGTTTTAATGTGTCAAACACGTTTTTGAGATTAGAATGAAACAGAAATGTATGAAACAGTATAAATTACTCAAATGCTAACATGAAACTTGTTTGACACATGAACAAAATTTAATGTAATTGAGTCTAAAAAACTATATTAATTTATTTTTAAAGTTTATGAACTGTAATGTATTAAAGTTTTGGAAAGAGACAAATTTTAGTTTTGCGTTAAAGTTGAGGAAAAAAATATAAAATAATATTATATAGACTAAAAATTATATTAAGAAATAAAATATTTTAAAAACATCTCATTATATATTATATCAAGTTTCTACCATGGTTACCCTTTCAATAATTCACCATTTAATCATATTAAAAAATTACTAAATTTTTAAAAAGAACTAAATTTAGTTAATCAAACATTTTACACAGGGATTGACCTCTCGGTGTGGGACCAATTTCGATGACTGCCTTAACCCTTACTTCCTCAACTACATATTTTTCTCATAAATTAATATTCCTTACTTTATTTAATTTTCTTTATTTTCCGGAACATGCATTTCGAATAATGAATACTTTTTTAAGATTCGAAATGCTTGTCTCAAAATATTTTTATTACTATCGTGGATTACATGTTTTTGAATCAAATATAGGTTAATTAATTAGTAATTCTGCAATCTGTAAATAGAAAAAGATTCTAACATCCTCGACTGCACTACACAAATATTGTTGCTGTTGCTATTGTCACTTCCATCATTATTACTGCTGCTACAAATGAAGGAGAAGAGGGAAAAATGTTGCTTGAGGAAGAAGAAGAAAATGTGAAAAAGAATTCTTTTTGATTTGTTTTTACAGAATGTATTTTATATATTTCAGAAAACTCTTTCCAAAATATATTAATGTTCTGAAAAGTTCATTTCAAAAGACCTTATATTATATGTATTTTGAAAATTTTATTCTGGAAACGCTATTACAGAAAACCTATTCCATAATGAAGGTCATGCATTCTGAAAATTCTATTTCAAAAAATCTGGTTCCAAAAATTCATTTGCGAATCTTATTCCACAAGTTATGAAAAGTTTTCTGTATTCATTTGTGGGAGTGCAGGAAGTAAAATATATGGAATAATGCACCTTAGATGTTTGGGCCAAAAACTGTAAAACGGGCCTAAATCCATTAACAGTGACAATTTGCTTTTGAAAATTGTTATTTTTTTATCACCCAAAAAGAAAATCTTAAAGACGACCTAAGTACAAGAGATAACTAAATTCATATACACAAAAGAAGAAAAAGTCACGTAAAAGAGTATATGAACAAGTTAAAAATTAACAAATCCTTCAAGAGAAATAGAATTTGTGGTTTTTTTTTTCTTTTTTTGATAATCAAATATTATCATTTACACATTTCCGTTGACTAATTGAGAGTATTTCAACTAACACATGCAAAAATGTTTTTTTTTTCGGGAGATACTTTTTGAAAATGAAAAGGAACAAACAAACACCGGTGGGTTTGGAAAAACAGAGAGTGAAAATAGCAATGTTGTTGGCCCCATTGATTAGCGCTGTTATGAGATTTTTCTTTTCCGAACCCCATAGTTTCTAACTTCACCCCATGTGTTTTAAAATGGCCATTTTACTCCTACTAAAAGTGACTCCTGGATTACTTGTTCCAGAAATCTTCCACAAGTTTTCCAGAATTTTCAGAACACGATTTTTGGAATATAATTTTCGGAGTTGAATTTTTGGAACAATTTTTTTATAACACATGAAATGCATTCTATAAGCTTTTTAGAACAAAATTTTGGGAAGAAACTTTCTTATAAAATGATTTTTTCAGAGTGAACTTTCTATAACAAGCTTTTAAGAATTCATGAAATGCCTCATAGAATGAACTTTTCAAAATGAGTTTTTTTTTTTTTTCATAACGAGCTCTGTCTCTCTTTTTCTTCCTCTGCAATGGAGAATGGAGGTGCAATAACAATGATGACAGCGATGATATGGTATAGTGATACTTTTTGTGTTGGTATGGGGGTGCAATTAACAATAATGGGGTTGTATAAAAAGAAGCCTTACTGTGTTAGTGTTCTGAATATAAGCATTTGATTGAATTATTTTTTTCCCTCTTGAGTAGAGAAAGAAAACTCCAAGAAGACCTAGAGTTGCTGAACTTAAGCATGTTATTCTAGAGACAAGTTTTAAGAGTGCACACAAAGTGTAGTATTTTCTGATGACTGCACTTCACGAGGCACAATATTTAAAGATTTTGATTCAGTCTTTTTAAACCAAAGCCATTTGCCTCACCTTGGTTTGAGCAACATTCATGAGTTGATTGCAGTTGTAAACCTCTGAAACAGTAGAATCCAAAGCTGCCAACCCACCAACTGTAAATAAAGCACGTTCCACATCACGTGACATGCACCCCACAAAACCCCATAATCAACAACGTTCATCCTAATCTCATGCTGATTTAGCTTTGGGACTTGTAAGTTCATCAATTAGTCAAACATCTCTCACATGACACCCCCTCACCCCTTCACTGCATTTTCAAATTTGGTCCAACCCACTACCCAACAAAACTATTAATTTATCATCAATATTGCATACACGTAATCAATATATTCATATGTTAAATATATTTATAGTTTTTTATTGAGAGAGTAATGATAAGATCAAATTATAATACGAGTAAGTGTAAATCTCATTTTATAAGTTGATTTGATGTGATTGAGTTAGATTTAAAATTTATTTTATAACATGATATCAGAATCATGAGTTAAAGTTTATTCTAGTAAAATTTGTTATTTGTTTGACTTATTGTGTCATCTGCTATCAAAACATTTGTAGTTAGTTGGATATATTGTGTCATTTGATTTGTAAATTTGGATATGGTGGTTATATCTAGGTTAAATATGTTTTTGGTTTCTCAAGTTTAAGTGAAATTTAGAATTAGTTTCTCTTTGAAACCCTTGACAAATTTAGTCCTTCATCTTTAGAAATGCGTGAATTTGGTCCTTTTAATTAAATTTTGTTAAGTTTATATGACATTTCAAGCACATCTCAGAATAGTATTTAAATTGTTTACACCATTTGACATATTTCCACTTTAATGTTAACTCAAATATTATAATTTATCATGTTTGAAACGTCAAATAAATTTAACAAAATTTGGTTAAAATGACTAAATCCACGCATTTCTATAGATGAAGAACTAAATTAGTCAAAAGTTTCGAAAGACTAATTTCAAATTTCGCTGAAACTTAAGGGATCAAAAACATATTTTAACCTTATATCTATTTACTTTTAAAGTTTGAAGATAAAAGTGTATCAAAGTTTTGAAATAAGATTTAGAAGTTTAGGGATTAAAAATTTATTTAATCCATGTATATATATAAACTCTTATCATTGCAAGAAGCATATATAGAGGAAGTGAAAGACATCCTCCAAGTCAGAAAAGACCATGAATTCCTTATGCAGTACAATGATTGCCGCTATCTTTGCCATGACATTGATCCTTTCATATGGGGTGATTATGTCCCAAGCTAGGGTTCTTCCTTCTTCATCCTTAGTTTCAAAAGTGTCTCAAACTTCCCATTCTCTTTCACATTCAAATTTTCACACAGAAGAGCAAAAATCATCTCAGAAGCCTGTGGTAGCAGCAAAAAAACCACCAATCAAACAAAATCCAACTGTTCCTGAGGTAGCTGCTAACCTTAGAAGGATACCACCTAGCAGACCAAATCCTACGCAGAACAAGTAACATTCCCCTTTTCCTCACAAGTGTTTGTTCATTGTGGTTTAATAATATCTAGAAATTTGATCACAAAGGGTGCATGTGTAGCAGGTTAAAGCCTAGGATAAGAGGCTAATTTGCAGAGGAACTGATGCAATGGATTCAAGCTATATACATCAAGATTCAACCAAGTTGCTCTAGTTTTGCTTTTGTTTCACTTTTTTTTTTTTTTTTTTTTTTTTTTTTTTTTTCCCATTTTTATTTTTTTTTTTTTTTTTTTTTTTTTTTTTTTTATTTTTTTTTTTTTTTTTTTTTTTTTTTTTTTTGTTTTATTTTTTTG
>Ga0099822_1002972_pt1 | contig 21543 bp, 20 predicted proteins | sample CowpeawhiteBW_FD_76839 | JGI IMG/M metagenome (GOLD analysis project Ga0099822, IMG submission 76839) | Root nodule microbial communities of legume samples collected from California USA - Cow pea white BW | ecosystem: Host-associated > Plants > Roots > Nodule | place: USA: California | collected...
AAGCTGTCGCCAAGCCTCGGCAGCCCCGTCACGAACATATGGTGGACCCAGAGCCCGAACGAGAGAATTCCCGTCGCGATCAGGGCCATCACGAGCGCGAGATAGCCGAATACCGGACGGCGCGCGAACGGTTCGATCATGCTCGAGACCATGCCTGCGGCTGGAAGAAAGATAATGTACACTTCGGGATGACCGAAAAACCAGAACAGATGCTGCCAGAGCAGCACATCGCCGCCCTCGGCAGGATTGTAGAAGTGGGTGCCGACCAGACGATCCAGGATCAGCGTACTGCTTGCGACCATGATCGCCGGCATGGCCAGGATGACGAGGAACGACGTGACGAGCATCGACCATACGAATAGCGGGATTCTGTCGAGCGTCATGCCTGGTGCTCGTTGCTTGAAGATTGTGACGACCAGTTCGACCGAAACGGCGAGTGCCGACAACTCCGTGAACGTGATCATCTGGGCCCAGATGTCGGCGCGTTTCCCAGTACCGTATTGCGGGCCGGACAGAGGCACATAGGCAAACCAGCCGACATCGGGAGCCATGTCCATTGCGAATGCGCTCCACAGCAACGCGCCGCCGGCAAGGTACATCCAGTATGAGAAGGCATTCAGCCTTGGAAAAGCGATGTTTCGGGTGCCGACCATGAGCGGGACGAGATAGACCGCAACAGCCTCCATGACCGGCACTGCGAACAGGAACATCATGTTCGCGCCGTGCATCGTGAAGATCTGATTGTAACGATCAGGCCCAATCAACCGTGACTCTGGCTTGGCAAGCTGGAGCCGGATCAGGACCGCAAGAATGCCGCCGAGAGCGAGAAACACAAAGGCCGTCACAATGTAACGGCGGCCGATGATCTTGTGGTCGACGCTCGCGAGTGCGCTCCAGAAACCCGGCGGCGTCTTCCAGGTGTCCGCGAGGGTAGCCTCGAGCGTGGGGCGCGGCAGGTCAATATCGCGTATATCGGTCGCTGTGGCGTCGCGGGTCATTTCAGGCTGGCCAGATAGGCTGAAATCGACCGCAGTTCGGCGGGCGCGAGCGGCACCAATGGCATGTTGTTGCCGGGTTTGATCGTCTGCGTGTCTGCAACCCAAGCCGCGATCGAGCCCGGTGTGGTCTCGAACAGTCCGGCCGCAATGTACCTCCGACTGCCGACATGGGTGAGGTCGGGTCCCGCGGTGCCGGCTGCGGCTGTGCCGCGAATGGTGTGGCAACCGGAGCATGGCTTTTCGAGAAAGGCTTGCTGCCCGGCCGTGAGAGTCTCATCGCCCGGCGCCGGAGCTGGCCGTCGCTGCGCCTCGGTCCAGGCGTCGAACGCGGACTGGTCGTCGGCGATGATCAGAAATGCCATGTGCGCATGCTGCATGCCGCAGAACTCGGCGCACTGTCCGCGATAGATCCCAGGGCGTTCGGCGCGCACCGTTAATTCATTGGAGCGGCCGGGGATGAGATCCTGCTTGCCGGCCAGGCTTGGCACCCAGAAGGAATGAATGACGTCGAGTCCTTCCAACTTGAAATGGACATTGCGTCCGACCGGGATATGGATCTCGGTGGCGGTTTCGAAGTGCCGTTCGGGGTCATTGCTAAAGTAGTCGATGCTCCACCACCATTGCAGTCCACGCACCGTGATCTGCAGGTCGTCCTGTCCGGCAACGCTCAGTGAACGTGTGGCGAAGAAGCTGGTGACGGTGAAGGCGCTGATGATCAGGGTCGTCAGGATTGTCGCGGCTGTTACTGCGATCGTCTTTCGTCGCTCCGGAACCGGGGGGGAGCGGTCTGTCGACCGGCGGCCCCGCCACAACGTCCAAATGAGGGCGATCATCACCAGCATCCACACAATGCAGCAGGCCACGACGATCAGGATGATCAGCTGTCTCAAGCTGATTGCTGACGTGCCGTGCGCGTCGAGGACCGACTGCCAGCCGCTGCAACCTGCGAGAGGCCCTGTGAGCGACGCGCAAGCCGCGAACTTGCTGCGAGACCCGATCACGACGTGGGTCCCTGGTCGGGATGGATCGGCGTGGGCCCTTCGTCGAACAGCAGCTTCGCGGGCGCGCGGTTCTCCGACGGGCGAGTTTGCTTGTCGTCGCTGCGGCTAGGAGCTGCAGTCTTCCCCTCGTAAGAGCCGATGGTTTGCACATAGCCCGCAAGCTGCCAGATCTGATCCGTCGTCAGCTTGTCGCGAAAGGCCGGCATGCCATGCGGCCGCCCATCACGGATCGATTCGAAGATCGATACCATCTCAGGGCCATAATACCACCAGCCATCAAGAAAGCTTGGGCCAGTACCGCCTTGCCCATCGCCGTGGCACACCCTGCAGCCGAACCAGGCGTACAACCGTTTGCCTTGACTGAGATTATAGGCGTTGACCTCGTAAGGCTTTCCCAGCGCATAGTAGACCTCGGGCGGGGCCCCGCTGATCCGGTTCGGCATCAGCGCAACCTTATTGAGAGCGTCGGCCACGGGCGGATCGAGGCGCAACTCTCTCTCCTCCCGCTGACATCCGGCCATGAAGGTCGCAAGCGCGAGGATCAGAGTGAGGTGCTGTGCCCGCATGTGCTCTCAAGGACCTAGCAGTTCGAATTCTTCAATCGCGCGGCTCAAGGGATGTTCCTATTGCCGAGGCAAGAGAGCCGCGGGAATCGACATCGGCTGCAAACCTTGAAGGCTCGAGTGAAAACCGTCCGCATCCTGCTTCGCGCGGCTCTCAGGTTAAACCACCACTTGATGCCTCGGGCGTCTGAATTACGGCTGATAACGATCGTCGACACTGGTGCCCCTGGGGCCGGTCTATCGCTTTGATGTCAATTGAAGCGCCAGCGATGCCCGCCGCTCAATACGGCTTCACCTGGAAGCGAAGAGCGGCTGCCGCAGGACAACGGCGGAGGGATGGCGATCGTCGCGGACTACGAAGCATCGCGCGGAGAAGAGGAGCGTCCGAATCGCTACGGTCATTTCCGGCTATTGTTCATCTCCTGTGCCAGCTCGAGATGATGCTGAAGCGCCGGCAGGGTCTTGCCGGCCCAGTCTTTCAGTTTCGGATCGTCGCCGCCCTTCGAATAGCGCTCAAACAGGGAGACTGCATCCTTGTGCGCATTGACCTGCATTGGGTCATATTCACTGGCGAAGTCCGCCGGTTTGGTATCGCGCAGTCGATCGAGCTTCTTCTCAGAGCTGTCATCCAGGCCTGTCGGCAACGCGGACTTGTTCTCTCCGTCGACGAGTTGTTTCAGCTCCTGGCTCGTTTTAGTGTGATCGGTGATCATTTGTTCAGCGAACTTCTTCTCTGTCGGATTGCCCTTCTGTTGGGCGACTTTCGCTGCCTCGATTTCCAGAATGTCGCTCGTCGCGGCCTCTTTGATGAAGTCCGCCGTCTTCGGCGCCACGCCGAGGACGGAATTGACGCCAGTCTTCTCACCAACGGACTGGGCGAGCGCGGTCGAGGTCAGGAGGCCAGCGGCAACAATCGCCATAACGGTTCGTCTCATCGGTTGCCTCCTCATGCAGCTTTGGCGTTGAGCGCAGTGACGGCGAGCTTCGTGAGCGCGTCATCCGTCTTCTTTTCCTCGGCCAGCGTTTGGTCGATCAGCTTGACGGCATCGTTCATGCTCAGCTTGGTTGCCCAGGCCTTCAACGTTCCGTAGCGCGCAATCTCGTAGTGCTCGACCGCTTGCGCCGCGGCGAGGAGACCGGGATCGAGCGCCGGCGTATCGGCGTAGTCTTCCATCACGTCCTTGCCCTCCTCGATAATCCCCTCGATGGCGTCACATTTCTTGCCGCGTGCCGGCTTACCCATTAGTTCGAAGATTTGCTCGAGCCGCTCGATATGGGTCTCGGTCTCATCGTGATGTTTCTCGAACGCGCCACGCAGATCATCGGAGGCGGCTGCCTTGGCCATGCGCGGCAGCGCCTTATAGATCTGCTTTTCGGCGTAGTAGATGTCTTTCAGGGTATCGAGGAAGAGTGCGCTGAGATCTTGATGGGGCATGGGGTTGCTCCGCGGTTCGGGATAGCGAATGCTGCCCAACCCGCGCGGGGGCAGGCAGGTTCCTATTCCGCCATTCGCGAGCGTCGCCTGCGAATCCGCGAGGCAACGTCGTCGCGGAACGAAGCGCTCTCAGGCCGGTTGGTTGGATAGTTTTTTGTTTCGATGGAGAAGTTGCGATGGACTGGAATCGGGTTGAAGGCAATTGGAAACAAGTGAGGGGCAAGGTCAAGGAGCAGTGGGGCAAGCTGACGGACGATGATCTTGATATGATTGCAGGCAAGCAGGACCAGCTCGAAGGCCGCCTGCAGCAACGCTATGGCTACGCGAAGGATAAGGCCAGCAAGGAAGTGAACGACTGGTACGGTCGCCAGAAGTGGTGACTCTGTCGACCTGAGCGTCGCTGGACCCGGCCGTCTGCGAGATATGCGACGGAGGGAAGCGCGAACTGCTCGGACACATTGCTAGATCTCTGCTGCGGCCCCCGGGTCGCTATCTCAGGCGAAAGTGTCATGCCGATCATGGTTCGATCGACCAAAGCCGATATAGGGATCGTGCGCGGTATCTCGCGAAAGACGGATGGCTCGACCGAGCGGGCCGCGTCGACCGTAACGTGAGCTATGGGACGGCTCCCCAGTTCACCCGGCCCCAATGCGGTTCATCTCTGCATCGACATGCAGCGCCTGTTCGAACCGGGTGCGCCTTGGGCGACGCCGTGGATGGAGCGTGTTCTCCCGCGTGCCATAGCGCTGACGCGACATTGCGCTTGTCGCACAGTATTCACGCGCTTCATTCCGCCGCGTTCAAAGCACGACGCACACGGGATTTGGCGAACCTATTACGAGAAATGGGAATGCGTCACCGGCGAACACCTCGATCCGGCACTGATCGAGCTCATGCCCGCACTCGCGGCGAGTGCCGTGAACGCGACGGTCATCGACCGAAGCACCTACAGCGCGTTCGGCAATGGGCGCCTGCGGACTTACCTCGAAGCGCATCGGGTAGATACACTCGTAATATCGGGCGGCGAAACGGATGTCTGCGTGCTGGCGACCGTACTTGCCGCTATTGACCACGGTTATCGGGTCATTCTCGCGGCGGACGCGCTGTGCAGTTCATCGGACCAAAGCCATAGCGCCTCGTTGCAGCTATATCGAGAGCGCTTCAGCATCCAGATCGAGCTAGCTTCGACTGCCGATCTTATTCGTATCTGGCCATCGCCATAGGGGACCAGGTCTCGCACGGGAACGGGTGGTGGCGCGGAGCGGCTCTCGATAACGGCGTCATGCCCGCGAGGGGCGGGTCGCATCTCGGACACCGCAGCCGACGGAGGAGCAGTCCGCCCCTGCCGTCAGAAAGGTTGCTACGCCCGGCCTGGTGCCGATAGATCGGACAGGAACATTCCAAATCGACCGCAATTATCCGCCTCGGGGAGGAAGCGGTGGAGGAGATCAAATGAACCAGCTGATCTATCTGATTGGCCTGATCGTGGTGATAATGGCCATTCTTTCGTTTTTTGGTTTGCGGTGAGGGAAGCGATCATGACGAGCGAAGCTCCCGCACTCGTCGAAGACGAGGCAGCGACACTGCCAGTTCAAATTCGATATCTGCAGTGGACACCTATTATCGCTGGCGCGTTTGCGGCAGCGGCATTTGCATTCGTTCTGATGACATTTGGAGTCACCATCGGTCTCGGCGTTAGCTCAGCATCGCCAACTTGGCGAGACGCATCGGCCGCGCTATCGCTGCTCTCCGGTCTCTATTTGATCTTGCTCGCAATCGCCAGTTTCGGCCTCGGCGGCTACCTTGCGGGCCGTGTTCGCGATGGTGTTGGAGCCGAGCGAAATTCGGACATGGAAACGCGCGATGGCCTTCATGGCCTGACAACGTGGGCGCTCGCGGTCCTCCTTGGCGCCATCGTGATGGGGATGGTGAGCCCAGCTGCGGTCACCGGTCCCTCTTCATCACGCATCGCCGGGAGTACCACCTCCGCCGAACCACTCCTGAGTTACGAGCTCGATCGACTTCTGCGCTCGCCGCATCGGCTTCCGAATGCCGACATGAGTGTCGAACGCGCCGAGGCCGGCCGAATTCTGATGACTGGATCGAGCCGGCATGGCGTGAACGGGGATGATCGAGCGCATCTCATACAGCAGGTCCAGACCCTGACTGGCCTTGCGGCTGTCGACGCCGAGAGGCGCGTCGATCAGGCAATTGCGAGTTCCAGGAGTACGATCGCCCACGCCCGCCATAGCATGGTCATTCTGGCATTTTCGGTGGCGGTTGCCACCCTGCTCGGAGCCGTGGGTGCCTGGGTTGCGGCGGTTGCCGGCGGTCGGCACCGCGACGGCGCGCCGCTTCCGGAATGGATGGTTCTACCGACCGGGGCGAGCCACAAATGATGAGGTGGTAGCCGAACTCAGGCTTGGCGCCGACCGCCACCAACACGAGATGATGAGGCCGTGCTCGCGATAGTTCAGCGGTGGCGCACCGAAGTGACCTCCCGCGCACTTCGAAAGGAACATGATTTCCGCTTGGGCGGTGACGCGACGCAGTAAGGAAAGTGCCAACCACCGGCCGACATACGACGGCATTGGCGGCCGCGGAGCAGATTCCGCCCTCGATTTTCGACGACCAACAAGGAACGGCCGCAGCAAGCGCCGGTTGGTTGAACGAACCTTCGGAGCCTCATCATGACGCGTTACCCAAAGCCACCCTTTCCGTCCCAGACACAGCCGATGCCGGGCTCAACCGTCGAGATGAACCCCAGGCCTGACCACGGAGAGCAGAGCTACCGGGGAGCCGGCAGGCTTGCGGGAAAAAGAGCGATCATCACGGGCGGAGATAGTGGTATCGGACGCGCAGTCGCGATAGCGTTTGCGCGCGAGGGAGCTGATCTGGCAATCGCATATCTTTGCGAGGATGAAGACGCTGCGGAGGTCAAAGCAATAGTCGAAGGCGAGGGGCGCAAGATCGTCCTTATTCCTGGCGACGTCCGCAGCGCCGATCATTGTCGCTCAATAGTTCGGCGCACCGTCGACGAGCTAGGGGGTCTGGATATCCTCGTCAACAACGCCGCTCACCAGGCAACTTTCAAGGACATTGGCCAGATCAGCGACGAAGAGTGGCAGAAAACGTTTGAGACGAACATTCACGCCATGTTCTATTTGACGAAAGCGGCCGTGCCCCACATGAAACCCGGCAGCGCGATCATCAATACCGCGTCCGTGAACTCCGATATGCCAAACCCTATCTTGCTTGCCTACGCCACCACCAAGGGGGCAATCCAGAACTTTACCGGCGGGCTGGCTCAAATGCTGGCCGAAAGAGGAATCCGGGTCAACGCCGTTGCTCCAGGACCGATCTGGACGCCGCTCATACCATCCACTATGCCGGAACGCGCGGTCACGACGTTCGGCGAGCAGGTGCCGATGAAGCGCGCCGGGCAGCCGGCTGAACTCGCAACGGCCTACGTGATGCTGGCCGATCCTCTTTCGAGCTACACTTCAGGAGCCACCATCCCGGTCACCGGCGGTAAACCCTTCATGTAAGGCAGCTACGGTACTGAAATGCGAGCGCGCTGCATCGCAGCGGCCTTCGCGATCGCGTTTTCCCCGAAAGCCAACATCCTGGTGGCGTTCATATCCATAGGGTGTCGGCCGCCTGGCTGCACAGCGAGCGTCTCGGGACATGCATCAAGCTGTCCGCGGCTGCCGCGCCACCGCGGTTCCGGTGGCACGGGCGCCAGTGCGCCATTGCGATGGACCAGAGAACCTGTGCTGCCGCCATTACGCTAGAGGGGCGGCAGGCATCGACGCTATGAGCAAGCCGTTGGTCCTATGCCGAGCGGCCACGACGCAGTTCCGCGACTGGTGATTCAGAGCGATGAGCTATTGCACGTTCAGGCGGCGTTATAGGGGACCGGCCTGGCAAACGCGGCAAAGCGGTGGGCTGCAGCGGTCGCGTGACGGGTGTCCCACGACCGTCGCCGCGCTACAGGAACGATTTATGCGGCAGTAGCTTAGCACCAATGTTGCGCAATTATCTCGCCGAGCGACCAATGCCCACAACCGTATCCGATCATCTCGTTGACCTCCTGCTGCAATGGGGCGTGGACACGGTGTTTGGTTTGCCGGGCGACGGCATCAATGGCCTGGTCGAAGCATTCCGTAAGACGAAGGATCGTATTCGCTACATCCATTGTCGGCACGAGGAAACTGCAGCGCTTGCGGCGTCGGCCTACGCGAAATTCAGCGGACGCCTCGGGGTGTGCTTCTCCACTGCTGCGCCTGGCGCCGTGCATCTCCTCAACGGTCTCTACGATGCGAAGATCGACGGCGCGCCGGTGCTCGCGGTCACTGGCATGACTTACCATGATCTGATCGGGACGCACTATCTGCAGGACATCAACCAGGACTATCTCTACCAGGATGTGGCTATCTATAATCAACGGGTCATGGGGCCGGCGCACTTGGAGAACGTCGTTAACCTCGCCTGCCGCGCCGCGCTCGCTAATCGAGCCGTCGCCCACGTAGCCTTGCCCATCGATATCCAGGTCATGCCGGCAAGTGCCGAGCGGAGATTCAAGCGCAACGTCAAGGGGCACACGTCGGCTGATTATCAACAACCACGGCGCCTGCCGGCCGATGATGCCCTGATCAAGCAGGCCGCCAAGCTGCTGGGTAGCAAGAGCAAAATCGCGATCCTCGCTGGAGCGGGGGCGCGTGGCGCCGGCGCGGAACTGGAGCAGGTCGCCGAACGGCTCGGCGCGCCCGTGATCAAAGCTATGCTCGGCAAGGATTGCATCGCTGACACCAGTGAATACACGACCGGCGGCATCGGCGTCGTGGGAACGCGGCCGTCCGTGGAAGCGCTCAAGAGCTGCGAAGCACTGCTAATCGTCGGCAGTTCATTTCCCTACATCGAATTCTTTCCCAAGCCCGGTCAGGCCGTTAGCGTGCAGATCGACGACAAGCCGGAGCACATCGGACTTCGTCACCCCATCGATGTCGGATTGGTCGGCGATGCGCAGGCGACACTGCGCGCGCTTCTGTCAAAATTGAAGCGTAACGAGGACCGCAGCTTCCTCGCGAAATTGCAACGCGAGATGGAAGAGTGGTGGGCGCTGATGGAAAAGCGCGCCATGGACCTGCGACGTCCGATGCCGCCGCAGGCGGTGAGCTGGCACTTGCCCGATCTGATGGCTTCGAATGCGATTTTGTGCGGCGATTCCGGTACCGTGACCACCTGGGCCGCGCGCATGCGTCTGCGCGAGGGCCAGAAATTCTCCTTCAGTGGAACCATGTGCTCAATGGCCGCGGCGTTGCCTTATGCGATTGGCGCGCAGGCTGCGTATCCCGATCGCCAAGTTGTCGCCTTCACCGGCGATGGATCGTTCACCATGATGATGGGCGACTTCGTGACTTTGATACAGAACAAGCTCCCGGTCAAAGTCGTGGTGCTGAAGAACAATACGCTCGGGCTGATCAAGTGGGAGCAGATGCTCTATCTGGGCAATCCAGAATACGGCGTCGACCTCGCTCCAGTCGATTTTGTCAAGGTCGCCGAGGCCTGCGGTGCTCGAGGCATACGCATTGAGGAACCGGAACGTTGCCGCGACCAACTGCGGGAGGCGCTCGCGCTGGAGGGACCTGTGGTGATCGAGTGCGTCGTCGATCCGCTCGAGCCGCCATGGCCACCCGTCGTCACCAACGACGAGGCGAAGAAGCTCGCAATCGCGCTGGCTCGCGGCGAGGTGAACCGACGACCGATCGGGCTCACCATTGGTCGCCATGCCGCCCAGGAATTCAGTTTCGCGGGCAGCCCCTTCGGTGCGGCCGCCCGCGCGATCGAAAAGCTGACTGGCGGGGATGGGGGCAAGGAATGAGCGTCGGTTCCGAGATCACCTCGCTGGTTCGCGAAGGGCCTAACGATGAATCCGCGATGGTGCAGCGCCGCCGTCGCAACGCGGCGCGGGAGCTTGAGAACGAACTGCAGCGCCGCCTCAAGGGCGAGGTTCGTTTCGATACCGGATCACGCGCGCTCTATGCGACGGATCTTTCGATCTACCGTCACGTTCCGATCGGAGTGGTTATTCCGCGCGACGCAGATGACGTGAGCGCTGCCGTCGAGAGCTGCCGGGCGCGCGACGTGCCGATTCTCGCGCGGGGCTGCGGAACCAGTCTTTCCGGCCAGTGCTGCAACGTCGCAGTCGTGATCGACTTTTCCAAGCATATGAACCGTCTTCTCGCGCTCGATCCGGATGCGCGGCTTGCCAAGGTTGAGCCGGGCCTCATCAACGACCAACTACGGGAAGCAGCAAAGCGCAATGGCCTGACCTTTGCTCCCGATCCTGCCACCCACCAATACTGCACCCTCGGCGGAAACATCGGCAACAATTCCTGCGGCGCGCACACCTTCTGGGGCGGCAAGACCGTCGACAATGTCGAGGAACTCGAGATCCTCACCTATGATGGATTGCGGATGCGCGTGGGGGAAACCTCGGATGATGCGTTTGAGCTAGTCCGCCGCGCCGGCGGTCGTCGCGCCGAAATCTACCAGAAACTGCGCGAACTCGCAGAGCGCTATGGGGACGAAATTCGGACCCGTTATCCGAATATCCCGCGGCGTGTCTCGGGCTACAACCTCGATTCGCTCCTGCGGGAGAACGGCTTCCATATTGCGCGGGCGCTTGTCGGATCCGAGAGCACGTGTGCCCTCACGCTATCTGCGACAGTGCGGTTGCGCCCATCGCCTGCTGCGCACGCACTGCTGGTACTCAGCTATGCGGATTTCGCCGAAGCCGGGGACGATGTGCCGGAGATCCGCGGGCTCGGCGCGGTCGCGCTCGCAGGCATCGATCGGCACGTGGTCACCAACATGGAGCGCAAGGGGAAGGCGGCGCCCGGCGCTGCTCTGTTGCCGGACGGCCATGCCTGGCTCCTCGTCGAGTTTGGTGGTGAGGACCAGAACGATGCGAACAGCAAAGCTCGGGACGCCTATAGACGGCTGCAGCGGGCTCGCACCAAGTCGACGGGCGCGCAGGTCATCGGCAATCCAAACGACCAAGCTGCTGTTTGGAAAATCCGGGAAGCAGGAGTTGGATCGAGCCACATTCCGAATATCGAAGAGGCCTGGCCGAGCTGGGAGGACGCGGCCGTTCCACCCGAGCGGCTCGGCCCCTATCTGCGCGACTTTAAAAATCTGTGTGAGCGATACGGATATGGCTATACGGTCTTCGGTCATTTTGGCGACGGCTGCATCCACGCCCGCATGACGTTCGGCTTACGCACCGCGGAAGGCGTCGCAAAATTTCGCGCATATATGGATGAGGCGGCGGATCTGTGCCTCGCTCATGGCGGCTCGCTTTCCGGCGAGCACGGCGACGGACAGGCCAAAGGCGAGCTGTTGCCCAAAATGTTCGGGCCCGAGCTTATCCAGGCGTTTCGCGAGTTCAAGTCGATTTGGGATCCTCACTGGCGAATGAACCCGGGCAAGATCGTCGACCCGCAGCCGCTCGATACGAGCTTAAGACTGGGGCCCGAGTATCATCCGCGGCCGGTTGAGACACATTTCAAGTTTCCCAATGACCGCGGTTCCTTTGCCACCGCAACCGAACGTTGTTTCGGGGTAGGGAAGTGCCGCGCGCTTGACGGCCAGGTGATGTGCCCGAGCTTCCAGGCCACTCGTGAGGAGATGCACTCGACCCGTGGCCGGGCGCATCTGTTGTTTGAAATGATGCGGGGCGACGAACTTACGCGCGGCTGGCGTGAGAGAGCCGTGCATGACGCTCTCGACCTGTGTCTCCAGTGCAAAGGCTGCAAGCATGATTGCCCCGTCTCCGTCGACATGGCGACTTATAAAGCGGAATTCCTGTCGCACTATTATTCCGGTCGTCTGCGGCCGGCTGCCGCTTATTCGATGGGGCTGGTCTTTGCTTGGGCTCGAATCGCGGCAGCGGCTCCCGGGCTCGCCAATTTCCTGATTCACTCGCAGGGTCTCGGCGGAGCCTTGCGGCGTGCGGCCGGTTTCGCCCGCGAGCGCGACGCACCGAAATTCAGTGCCGAGACCTTTCAGCACTGGTTCCACGAGCGTCGCCGTGTCCGTGACAGGACGCGGCCGCCGGTCATTCTTTGGCCCGACACCTTCAATAACTATTTTCTCCCCGGCACCGCCAAAGCTGCGGTGACGGTTCTCGAGGACGCGGGCTATCGCATCATCGTTCCGGCTGCGCAACTGTGTTGTGGCCGGCCACTCTATGACTACGGAATGCTTGGGCTTGCAAGGCGGAAGCTGAATCGGGTGATCGAAGAGTTACGTCCCGCTATTCGAGCCGGTGTGCCGGTGGTGGGCCTTGAGCCGAGCTGCGTCTCCGTGTTTCGCGACGAGCTCGTCAATCTCATGCCGGACAACCGCGATGCGCATCGTCTCGCCAAACAGACGATGATGCTCAGCGAATTTTTGATGAGGAACGCCAATTGGAAACCGCCGCGCTTTGAGAGGGCCGCACTCGCCCATGCGCACTGCCATCATCGAGCCGTTCTCGACTTCGACATGCAGCAGCGGATGTTCGATGCCATGGGCCTCAAGGTCGAATACCCAAAGGCCGGTTGCTGTGGCCAAGCCGGCTCATTCGGCTATGAGGCCGGACACTACGATTTATCGATGAAGATCGGCGAGCAGGGACTACTTCCTGCTGTGCGCAGAGCGCCGGCGGATACCCTTGTGCTGGCCGACGGTTTCAGCTGCCGCGAGCAGATTTGGCATGGCGCGCGTCGCTGGGCCATTCATCCGGCCGAACTGCTGGCACTGGCGCTCCAGGCGAAGCAGGATGTTTCGGCACGCGAAGCAGCAGAAGCCTATCATGAAACGCCGGCGCGCCTCGAGGGTAGGGCTGTCGTCGCCGGTGCAGGCGCGACACTCGCCGCGGGTCTTCTGCTGTACTGGGCACTTGGCCGATCCAAGGCAGCAAGCCCGGCCAGGAAAACGCTTTCGAGGTGACGCGGAATGGGATGTCAGGCTTCGCTGCCCTCACATCTGCGGTTCCGAGCTGACCGCATGCGCAAGCAGATGAGGTCCTAGCTGGTCGACTCGGCTGACGCCTAACAGCCCCATCCCGTCCAGCGCTTCGCTCTTGAGGATCTCCAACGCGCGTGTCGCACCGGCGGCACCGGCGGCGCTCAGTCCGTAGAGCGGTGCGCGCCCGACCCACACGGCAGCAGCGCCGAGTGCAAGTGCCTTGAGCATATCGGTTCCGCGGCGGATGCCGCCGGTCAGATAGAGAGCGATCCGGTCATCGACGACGTCGCGAGCGGCCGGCAGCAGATCGAGCGCCGCGACTGTCCAGTCGAGTTGTCGACCGCCATGGCTACCGAGCACGACGCCGTCGGCGCCACTATCGATGGCGCGGCGGACGTCCTCAAGGTTGAGGATTCCTTTCAGGATGAAGGGTTTCTTCCAGTACTCCCGGATTTTTGCAACCTGGTCCCAGCTCAGCGAAGTCGGCTGATGCTTGCGTATCCAGTTTGAGGCTGAAAAAAAGCTTCGCTCGCCTTTGGGAACGAAATCGATCACGTTCGGAAATGTGGGTATGCCGTGCGAGGCGAGATTCTCAGCCAGCCAGAGCGGATGTGCCAGGCTCTCCAATGCTGCGGAGGTTGAAAGCCGCTGGTTCGGGGACTGATTGCGCCGCTGCCATTCGCGGTCGCCGAAGATCTGAGTGTTGGTCGTCAACACCAGCGCCTCGCAACCGGCGCGGTCGGCCCGCCGCAGCAATTCTTGCCACACTTCGTCGCCGCCGAACACGTAAAGCTGCCACCAGTGACGCAAACCGGGCGCGGCTTGGGCGACCTGCTCCATGGTGTCGTTTGACATCGTGCTCTGGACGAACGGAACGCCCGCACGTAGCGCAGCTTGGGCCAGCATGCTGTCCCCGTGGGCACGAAAGATACCATTGAGACCCGTAGGTGAGACCACCAGCGGCATGCTCGCAGAGCGCCCGAGAATTTTGCTATCGAGTGTCCTGTCGGACACGTCCACAAGCGTCCGCGGCATGAAGCGCCAATCGGCATAGGCACGCCGCTCACGAGATAGCGTGGCCTCGTCCTGCGAGCCTCCTTCGAGATATTCGAGCGCGAAACGCGGCAGGCGCTTGTGAGTCATCGCGCGCAGATCTGAGACGGCAATCGCATATTGCGGGTTAAAGCCGGTGTAGTACCGCCGCGTAGGTGTGACACCGAGTTGCGCCACCCGGCTGTTGGGCTCGTAGCCAATCGGATGCAATCGACGTGTCAGCGCAGCGGCCGCGGCTGCGCCGGCGATGCCGGCAAAGGCATACATGAGCAGCGTCGCGAGGCTACGGTTGGAATTCCGATGCGAGGGAAATCGTCTCGGCACGGACATGACGGGTGAATCTCCGACTGTTCTGCATTGTTGGCCGAGCCGCGACACGATCGTCCTCCGACCCGAATAATGAGAGTCATTGCAGTGGCACCGCCTCTAGCAAGAACAAGTGCTCCGGTCGTCTGTTCCATTGCGTCACTTGCCGTTGTCAATCTCGTCCGAGCGCGCTTACATTTGCGCCTCCGTTCGGTTGGCGGGTGATCGCTGCAGTCCCTGCCACAACGAATTCAGTCGGCCCAGTTCCTCCAGGTAGACGACATGCGGCCAAACCGGCCGGCCTAGGTCGGTCCAATGACGCGCATGTTGTTTCGTTGAACTTGTGGGGACACAGCGTTTCCTTTGTTCTTTCCCATGTGTCGCCTCTCGGCGAACAAAGCGCCGTGGCCTGCTTCATAGATGTCGGGACCATTGTGCTTGCGTCTCACGGCACATGAGCAGGAACGCCGGCGTTTGAACTCGGCAAGCGGCAAGGCAAGAGCCGGTCTCCATAGCAGAGTCAGCAGCCGGTCAAGATGCTGAGCAGCTACATGGAGTGAGCCGTCGTTCATCGCAGTATGGGGTACCGCGACATCACGTCAGACGGTTGCTGCGAGCTAGTTGGTTTGAGGACCTCGTCCAGAAAGTAGGAACGCATGGGGCTCCCATCCGTTGAAGTTCGATGAACAAACGGATCGACGAAGCGGTGGCGGCGCGGGCCTATCAGCTATGGGAGAAGGCCGGCAAGCCGGAAGGGCGCGACGCGGAGTTCTGGCGGCTTGCCGAGCAAGAACTGATCAACGAGGATAAAGGCTCTCCCTTGCGCACCCCCGATACGCTGTGACCAATTCCAAGTGCCTCATCTGCCGAGCCTCAGCTGGGTGTGCGAGAACCCATCCGCATCGTGCTCGGATCGATTCCACCGGCTGCATCGGCGGCGTCGGCATCGCGCTGCGAATGCAACAGCTCTAATCAGACGGGGATCAGGGAGCCGGAGGCGAGCGGGGCGCTCAACGAGGCCCCGCCCGGGCAAGTATTAGCATTCACGATGCCCGTAACGGCTGTCGCCCTTACGTGATCGCTCGCGTGGAAAGCTCGACGTTGCCGCTAAACGAGCTCTCAGATATCGATCCCGGTGGAGGTAAAGCAGTTGAATGCCCTTGGAAGCGCAGCTCGGTCGTCCTGGCAGGAAATCTATCGCTTCACCAGCCTGCACCAGGGCAGATTCCCGTTGTCGCGGGAAGCGCATCGCGCAGCTATTTGCGGGGCTGTCGTCGAAGTATTCGGCCGCGTAGCGCGCCTCGCTAGGCAGCCGCAAACGGGTGCCGCGACGTTCGGGCTCCAACACGTTAGTTTCTCGATACGAATTCGGTCACCGCTTGGCGTCCGGATGAGCGTCAATATTCGCCCTTGCCGCCGCAAGTGCCTCCTGACTGGTTTGGTAAGTCATCGTCCGGATGGTCTGCCCACCGGTCAGAGGCGTGATCTCAACCAACGACCCGCCGCCTGGTTGCTCGATCACCACAAGTCTATGACCTCGATACTCAATCCCCTTGTCCATGGTTGATGAGTCCATTCGTTTGGCCCACGACCACGTGAAGTACCGAAAAGACCGTCGCAACTCTGCTTGAAACGGGCTCACGTCGCGCTAGTAAGGCAAAGACTCGAACGGCCCGTAAGTTCCGACTCGGGCGAGTGCCAAGGGCGTACTGCCTGAGAATGCGGGTGCGTCCAAATGAAAGGGGCCGCCAACGGGTCGGCCTTACAAGGCCGATATTAGACGAGCAAACGACGCGACGAGAGTTGCCGTACTGACGCCCATCACGACCAAGGCTCTTTCGCTGCTGAAGGCCTTGCGCAAAATCCCGATTTCTTCCGCCGCATATTGCTGTCTTTTGGCATGCGGTCGATACGGCATTGGCCGACGCCCGACGCGGAACGCAAGTTCCACTTATACCACGAATCTCCTATTCGCGGTCGTTCTCCAAGGTCGCAGATGGGGCCACCACCGAACATAATCGCGCGTCTGCGTGTCCGAACCCTTAGTCGTCTTCTCTCGGGATCGGAAGGTGGCGGGAAGGATCGCGGCCATTGCACACCCAACCACTGTGTCGGTCGTGAGGTTCTCAACGATGGTCAGGCCGAAGGTTACGAGCAGAACGATCGCAGTGCGCCAGCTATGCAACAGCAGCGCGAATTCCTTTTTATGTGCTCTCTGATGCCGCCGCTATCCGCTCCGAATGCCGCAGAACCGAGCACGATGCCACTCACGCAGCGGCTCACCTGCACGATCGACGATGCGTGCGAAGTGACCGGCATGGGACGCACGAAGCTTTACGAGTTGATAGGAGTGGACGTATCGTCACGGCAACGATCGGACGTCGGTGACTAGTGGCGGTGCGCACGACCCTTGTCACTGGGCGGTCGATCCTTCCATTCCGTCAATAAAGATCTTGTTTTCCGCGCATCACAGGCTCGAACCTGCAACCAGACCGTTATTGCCATTTTAGCCCATTGGGCGAGCGACGTCGTCGTGGGATTCGCATTGGGAGCAATTTTGGAGCGACTCCTTCGGCCGTGGACCGGCTACTCCGCCGAAGGGCCGAACGCACCGCGGCCGGAGGCAACGGAAGTGAGCGAATACGTCGTGCGCTTCCTCGTCGGCGGCGCCGCGGTATCCGCCTTCGCGATCCTTGGAGACGTGCTGCGTCCCAAGAGCTTCGCGGGCCTGTTCGGAGCCGCGCCATCGGTCGCGCTCGCGACGCTCGGAATCGCGATCTATCAGCACGGCGCGGACTATGCCGGCCTGCAAAGTTTCTCGATGATGGCTGGCGCGATTGCGCTGGCGGTCTATAGCGTTGCGGTTTGCCAGCTTCTCGTCCGCGCACGGATACGAGCCCTGCCCGCATCGCTGCTGTCGCTCGTGCTGTGGCTGATCGCGGCCCTCGGCCTGTGGACCGTCTTCTCCGGAGGGCAGACATGACCGCGATCCGCGTGTCGACCGCATCCCTGAGAGAGAGCCGCTGGTACGAACACCTGGTCCGCTTTGCGCTCGGCGGCGCTGCGACCGTTTTCACCGGCATCGTCAGCAGCCGCTACGGTGCCTCAGTCGGCGGTCTCTTTCTCGCGCTCCCTGCGATCTTCTGCGCCAGCGCCACGCTGATTGAGGCACACGAAATTGGCCGCAAGCGGGATGCAGGTCTTGAGGGCCGGCGGCGCGGGCAAAACGCGACTGCGCTTGATGCGGCTGGCGCTGCCCTCGGGGCGCTCGGCATGCTGTCGTTCGCGGCGGTGTTCTGGGTGTTGGCCGAAAGCAACGTCCCCAGCGCGTTCGCCGCGGCGTCGCTGGCGTGGATTGTGGTCTCAGTTGCGGCTTGGTTCGCGCGCCGCAAGATCCGTTCTGTACGTGGAGCGGAACGATCTAACGGCCCCGTGGCGTCGCGGGACCGCTAGGACGGGTAGGGTCGATTGTTCAGGCCGCAGATGCCTTGGCGTTAACGCCCTTCCGGAGCGCCACTGTGTTGAGCTTGGTGTTTGCGGCCTTTTCCTCGTTCAAGTTGGTCGTGAGGGAACGTACGATCTCGTCGTGGCCCAGCTGTTCGGCCCAGGCGATCAGTGTCCCGTAACGGCATATTTCGTAATGCTCCACGGCCTGTGCGGCCGCAACGAGCGCGGCATCCAGCACGGCCTTGTCCTCGATCTCGCCGGCGGTGTCATCCGCCTCCTGGACAATGCCTTCGATCGCCGGACACTGCATGCCGCTCGGCTGCTTGCCGAGCTTGGCGAAGACCTTGTCGAGCCGCTCGACTTGGTTCTTGGTCTCTTCAAGATGGTTCTTCAGGCCCGCAATGAGGTCCCGGTTCGTAGCCTTGTCGATCATCTTGGGCAACGATTTAAGGATCTGCTGTTCGGCATAATAGATGTCCTGCAGGCCGTGGATCAGCAGGTCGTCCATCGATTTGATGTCCTTGGTGAAGATACCCATACTCGACCTTTCCTTTCGCGATGATGGCATTGCAACGCGACCGGCCGGCGGCCGTTCCTCCGCGACCAACGCAACCGGCGGACCCCGAGAGGAACGGAGGCCCGCAGGCCACGTTGACGCAGGCCACTTTGCACGCCTGTTCGGGAATCAGGATGGTAGACGAAACGATCACGACCTCGGGCCTCGCCACCCATGGGGCTTCGCGCCTGCAATTGGTGGAGATTGATAGCTTCAACATCGAGCTAAAGGACGAAGACGGATTTCTTGGAGACCGCGCCAGCCAGGGCGCCTTCCGGGGCATCCTGGACAAATGGCGGAAGCCGCTGCGCAAGACCGGCGAAGACCCCTTCGGGGAGGAGCCCTCGGAGAGCCTCAGCAAGAAGGTCCTGGACGCCGTATTGGTGGGCGAGGACACCGAAGCGGCCGCGGTCATGCATAGCGTTATTGAGGACTTCGCCCAGGAGCTCGCGTATGTGACCCGGCGCTTCCTTAAGTCGAAAGCCTGGGAGAGGACCGAACGCATCGTGGTGGGCGGTGGCTTTCGTAAAAGCCGACTCGGCGAGCTCGCCATTGCCCGCACCGAAATCATCCTCAAGGCGGACGACTTCAAAATTGAGATGGTCCCAATCCACCATGACCCGGACGAAGCGGGATTGATTGGCGCCGTGCACCTTGCGCCGTCTTGGATATTTGATGGTCACGACTCGATTCTGGCCGTCGACATCGGCGGAAAGAACATCCGCTGTGGCATCGTGGAGACCCGACGAAAGAAATCGTCGAACCTCTCAAAGGCGACCATTTGGAAGGTTGAAGTCTGGCATCATACTGACGACGAGCCGAGCCGGGACGGGGCAGTCAAACATCTGGTCAAGATCCTCGAGGGTCTGATAGCCAGAGCGGAAAAGGAAGGATTCGAACTCGCGCCGTTCATAGGCATCTCGTGTCCGGGCATCATCAAGAGCGACGGCTCTATTGAGAAGGGCGCGCAGAACCTGCCTGGCAACTGGGAGAGCAGCAAGTTCAACTTGCCCACCAGCCTGATCGAGGCCATTCCGCAGATCGGCGAGCAAGATACCGCCATCGTCATGCACAATGACGGTGTGGTGCAGGGTTTGTCCGAGATGCCTTTCATGCGGGACGTGAAGAGCTGGGGCGTGTTGACCATCGGGACGGGTCTCGGCAACGCGCACTTTACCAACCGAAACTGCAAAGGTTAGTTGGGCAAACGCCCGGTCACATCGTTCGATCGAAGCAGTGGAATCGCACGGCGGTGAGACGGAAACCTTCCTGATCGGACCGTGCCGCGGTTCCTTCGGTCGCATCGTCCCCTCCAATGCAACCAAAGGAATCACGTCTCCAGATTCGATGGCCTGGGAGATTCTTCAGGGCCGACTGATTCAGCCCTCGATGATGTAGACGATTTCGTGCGTCTCCGGCTTTACGATCACGTATCTTCCCTTGACCAGGACGACCTCGTAGCCACGCCACTCTGGATAGATCTCGACGACCTTGGGAGGAAGCGGATGGAGCCGGACGGACGTTGGGATCGTCGTGCCCACTGAGACGTTGAAGTTCACGTGGGTGGCCGCTTCGATCTTCTCCGACTTAATTGCGGATGTGATCTGGGTGCGCTTCTCGGCTGGGGGGCCCGCGGCTGCCGTGCCAGTCGTCTGCGACCGGCTTGTATCGGTTGCGCCCTTCTGCGTCTCTGCGCCTTTCTGATCGGTCGCGCCCTTCTGCGTCTCTGCGCCTTTCTGATCGGTCGCGCCCTTCTGGGTCTCCATGCCCTTCTGCTCAGTCGCACCCTTTTGGGTCTCCATACCTTTCTGCTTCTCCATGGCGCCGCTCTTCTCGCGGCCCTCGCCGACGGTACCACCCTTGCGGCCTTCCTCGGCCTTCATGTCCTTGCCCTGTGTCTCATGCTCGGTGCTCTTGGACTTCTGGCCCGGAGCGGCTTCCTGCGCGCTCTTGCCGCTGGCGCCCGCTTGCCCCGTTTCGGATTCCGCGCCCTTCATGCCCGACGCTTCACCCTTGGTGGAATGTTCAGAACCCTTCATGCCTCCTTTTTCGTGTTCGTTGTGCTGCGTGGCCGCGCCGCCGCCAGCTTGATCCTTACTCATGCCGGTTCCCTGCGCGTTCGCCAAGCCAGTACCCGCAAATAGCGCCGCAACCGCGACTGAAATCAACAAGCGATTGGTCATGTGAATATCTCCTTAGCTTCCGTGGTCCGCGGCAACAACGAAAGCAGGAGAACGCGGTTCCTATGGTGATTACCGATCTGATCGGGCTCGTTTCCAGCGCGAATGATGCGCGCATCCAGCGTGCTGCCAGCCGACTTCATCGAGCCCCTGCAGAGTTTCTGGAATCAGACGCATCTTCGCCGGCGCAGCATGTCCCGCAACTAGTGCAAGCCGGTCGGCTCGCTCATTGATAACTAGTGAGGCAAGGCTGCTGCGTCCGCCACCACTCGTCTCACCCCGTCGTCGCACAGTCGAAGCAGCAATCAGGTCACTTTCGAAACGAGGCTGATGTCACTTCAGCGCGCCACCGCCGGGTTTTCCGGAGCGCGGCGGCCTGCTCATCGTGCATACCGTTGGATCTGGCGGGCGCCGGCTCTGCCCGACAGCCAGCCCGCCTATTGCCTCATCATTCGCGGCTCGACCCGGTCGGCAAGCGCCATCCATTCGAGGAGCGGCGCACCGTTGCGGTGTCGACCGCCGGCAACTGCAGCCGCCCAGGCAGTCACGGCTCCGAGCAGGTTAGCAACTGCCACCGAGAGCGCCAGGATGATCGCGCTGCGACGTGCGTGAGCAACCACAGCGCTCGAGCTCGCAATCGCCAGATCGACGCGCCGCTCTGCGTCACCAGCCGTAAGACCTGTCAGCGTCTGGACCTGCTGAATGAGATAAGTCCGATCATCGCCGTTCACGCCATGATGGCTCGACGAGGTCATCAGAATCCGGCCGGCCTCGGCGCGTTCAATGCCCATGTCAGCATTCGGAGGCCGGCGTGCCGAGCGCAGGAGCCGATCGAGCTCGTAGCTGAGGAGTGGTTCGGCCGAGGTGGTATTTCCCACGATAGGCGATGAGGCGCTCACAATCGCCGTCAGGATGGCGCCAAGGAGAACGGCGAGCGCCCACGCCGTCAGGCCACGAAGGCCGTCATTCGTTTCCGTCTCCGAATTTCG
>Ga0099822_1002975_pt1 | contig 21534 bp, 16 predicted proteins | sample CowpeawhiteBW_FD_76839 | JGI IMG/M metagenome (GOLD analysis project Ga0099822, IMG submission 76839) | Root nodule microbial communities of legume samples collected from California USA - Cow pea white BW | ecosystem: Host-associated > Plants > Roots > Nodule | place: USA: California | collected...
ATATATATATATATATATATATATATATATATATATATATATATATATATATATTTATTGCAATCCTTTTCCACGGTTGATTGCAGTCTTGATCCTTGTGTTTTGCCTTTTCTTTTAACATGAACTGGGCTTAGTAAGTGGATATGTTCAACTACAGTATTTAGTGGGGAAGAAATGTTGAAATCAGGTTGTAAGCAATTAGCCCCTTTATTGGAGCATGCAATGGATGGATTAGTTTATATTGACTCTAATTGGTTAATCATGAATTGTGTTGCACTTTCGCTTTCACAAGACACCTCAACAATGTCATATAATGTTTTACACAATAAGTCATACCTCATAACATTTGGATCGTCCTTCTTTGTCTTATATGACGCTCATATCAACGTATGCCTTCTTCGAATGTGTTTGCTCCATCGACTCAAAATATATTTTCCTGATATATATTTAACATCCTTCTGTGCAAGGACAATCAAGCAGTGCTGACAAAGGATATCTCTCAACTCAAACAACCTAGAACTACATTCAATGTGTTTTGTCAATTGATGAAAGATAACTTCATAAATTTTGTTTGCACTTTGCTCTTTCCATATCAAGGCCTCTTTAACAGTATATATACACCTACTTCCATCTAATGCAACATTTTTAACATTACAATTCATTTTTGCATCTGAATTTGTTTTGCATTTCCCCGAACTTAGCATGAGTGTATTCCTCCTGAAATTGTCTCTTAATAAGATTGAGATCCACATGGAAAGGTCGTGTTATGAGAACTAAAGTCTGCTTCACACTCCTTCTCTACCTTTGAACGAATGGCGTTGTCATATTGAACTACAAATTGCTGGAGTGTTGTAGAGTTGATGAAACCATCAAAGAAAGCACTCATCCCCTCACTTCTGTGAGTTGTTGACATGCCAACCCAAAAATTACTTTTCAAATAGCATGGAACCCATCGATGCCTTTCTTCAAATAGGTTATAAAGCCATTCATTTAGGTGTAGGTCATAGATCAAGGTACTTTGCCTAGCCACTTTCAAAATCAAGAACACTTGATGAGTCGTAAACCAATTGCTTTAGGTCATGCTTGATTTCCTTGTATTTACTATATGCCAAAGACACCAACGATGTTGTGTGTTGGGGAACACAATTGCAATGGCATTTTGCATCGCTTTACATTGATCGGTCACAATGCCTTCAGGGGGTTTATTTCCCATGCATTATAGCCAACATTGAAATAGCCAGACAAATGTATCAGTGTCTTCCAAATAGCAGTCCAGATCCTAATAACACCGATTGGCCATGGTGATTGACACCAACAAATGGTGCAAAAGGCATGTCGTACTTATTTGTTAAGTAAATTGTATCAAATGAAACAATATCCCTAAAATCAACACATGCAGCCCTACTCCTTGCATCTGCCTAAACTACATTGCATATTCGATTATCTCTATCACTATCAATTTCAAAAAAGAAATCTTTATTCAGGTCTCTTATAGTAGAAAAGTGGCTCAGCATAGCTTGCCCATCACCTTCCGTCCCTAAAGCACATCTCTTTTGACCAATATAGTTTCTTGCGTCTCTTTTCACAAAGTCTAAGTTATCAAATCGACCTGCATCACAAACCAAAGAGCGGAAGCTCTTGTGAAGATGCACACCTGCCTCGTCGTTTAAGTCAAGGGTTCTTTTCACTTGCATGTTAAGCTTCCAATTCCCTCGGATTAGCCTTAACTTAGTGGGACTGACCTCGTGATTATGATCATGAACGACGCTGCTTATGAGCCATCTATCTTGCTTTCTCACAACGGTTAAGCGTGCATGACATTGCTTTGTTTTGGTGGGTAAAATCCTCATTTCAAGTGGTGGATGGATGACACATACTTGCCCTCGTGAGATCACACCAATTTTATGTGACACATTTGGTTGACATAATCTTTTCTAAAAGTTCTGATTCTGATTCCAAAACTACACATCAATGTGTATTCCTTGTAAAAAAGCTTTAATTCATCAACATTAGCGAAACTCATCCCAACGTAGGGAGACACAACTTCATCACATGATTGTGTTATACATTTGTTAGGCATTAAGTTGTCATCCGTCATAGTACAAGTTCCCTCATCATCCTCTAATAGTAAGATGTCGTCCAGACCCACCATGTTGCCTTCTTCTAAGTCATCCATCTAAAAAAAATTATCATCACAATGACATAGTTACACAACATATATTATACTTCTGACTTAATGACCATTGTAAGGTGTGTAAAGTTTTATGTTATTCACATTATGCTTACTAAAAGGACCTCCATTATAAAAGCTTTGTCGATCTATAAATACTTAAAATTAATTCATCTTCATAATTATTTTTTTATATTTATATATTAACCTTCTCACTGCATTATTGTTACAAGTTCGTAATACTCTCCTATCATGCCCACTAAAATAACCTCCATCAAACAAGCCCTAAAAATGACCTAAAAATGAATGGGTTTAACGAATGCATTATTTTATAAAAGCATAAAGTTTCCATTGTTTCCATATTTTTCTACCGTCACCTTTTGAAGTTCAAAAATATGTGGCATAAGTGTAATAAATTTGAAAACATACCACTAAAAAAGAAAACCAATAATGGAAAACGAAGTTATTTGGTGCATTTAGTGCAATATTATTCATAACTCCAAGCAGCAGATTGAGGACGACATTAATTTTGCAGGAAAAAATAAATAATAAAAGAAAACAACTCACTTGTTATTAGGGTCTACAATAAAGTTGTTTCTGCAACTTTGAGCTACTCCATAAACAATTAATGTTTCATCCCCTACTTTGATTTCATTCCATTGAAACCCTATTTTTGAAGGCGAAGGTTGAATGCTGTAAGAAGAATTTAATTTTGTTATGTGCAGTGGGTGAAGGACACTTTATTGCAATGAAATAGTACGTAGGTAGAAAGGGTTGCATTAACTTTGATGTGTACATAAAGCTAATTAAGGGCAATCTGGTCATTTATGCTCTTAATTTCTTTATATTATTTTAATGGACCATTAATTAAGCAACTTAAAAATCAAGAACACCGAATCACTTTTAAAAAGCTATAGTCATATTGGATTTGTCCCACTTAACTTCCAACCAAACCTCATTTCATTTCAATAATGGATCTGTAGAAGAACCTGATTGTTGACGATGAAGTTCTCAAGGAATTTCTTGAACGGTGTAAGTCGGACACCCCTATAGTCCCTAAACCAGCAGGAAATGCCCAAGTTGTGCTTCTGAAGAGGTAGTTACATGAATTAGGCAACATGCAAGAGTTCATGAATAAAATGGTTGTTGTGAGTCATGAACGAGATTTTTATTCAAATGGCTGGAAGTGGGCAGACATGTTCATAAAACACCATGGTTAGCTTTTTTTCTTACCATTAATAGGGTTTATAATGGGTATATTGTGAATGTCGTTAAATACTTTCATGCAATAACATGTAGCATTAGTTGAGAATGGAGACATGAAAAATATTACTCCCCTAACGAAGAGGAAGTCATTGAATAGATTGCCCTTGATGGCATGTGTTGTTAAAGAATGCAAGTCAAATAGCCTTAGGGACATGTTCATCACTGTTAAGGTGATTTTTTAGTTAGCCATTATGTTTCACTTAAATAATTACATTGTCACCATTTGGAAAATTAAATTTTTCAGGACCCATCTAATACTACCAAGGGTATTGTCCAGAATAAAGTGCTTAAGGATGCTGAATTTGGTTCAAACGTTGGTGTTGGATTTGTCCTACTCTTGAAAGAAGTACAAAAACTACATCAAAATTTAGGATTTCATCTTTATTGATATAACATACTATTATTACTAACAATGGATGCTTATTGAATGCATAGGTTGCCATAGGCTTTCCAAAAATGACAACATACTACCTCAACATCACTTTGAGAAACATTGTTAAGGCAAATAAATCTCCTTCACATATATTTTATTAATTTAACACATTGTACATGTCAAAATGAAAAGGCATTATGAATTATTGTGATGATTAGGTGTTCAAATGTGATATAAGTCCTCCAACTGAAGAATAAGTTAATGCTTTTATGCCTGTAGTGTGACTTAACTATGTCGTCAAGCCAACTGTGCAACAATATGTGGACTCCAATGTGCAACGTAATGAAAACCCAAATCAAAGCCCAGTTATGGAAGTAAATTTCCAGGCCAATTTAAACCCCAATGTGCAACCCACTATGGATTTCAGTGTGGAGGAAATACTGCATAGGATGGTTCCTCCACCAACCAATAATCCATGTTTTGAGGTTGGGGAGACCTCTAAGGATGGATCATCTGGTTTGGATAATATTTCCATTTCTTAATGTTCGATAACTATTCATTGTGGAATGACTATTTAATGTCTTATATTTGTGTGGTTTTTAAATTCAACTTGTCGTTTTATTGTTGCCATATGTAGTTTTAACTTCTTCACTAGATGTGTTTGGATCAATGTACTAAATGTATGCCATTAAACTTATTATGTGCATTATTTTTTAACTCATCCCACTATCACTAAAACAACATAACTAGATAAGGTAAGTTCATTAACACAACCAACACAACTCTGGAATCATTAATTGATGAGCAATTAACAATTAAGAGATGACCTGCTTATAACTTTTTGTACAAAATCACAATATGAGATCAGCAATGGGGTATAAAAAATGATCACCACCTTTAGAAAGTCCTCCATGCTAATAACCTTTTCTCAGGGTTAAATAATTTTAAGGTGGTTTAAAATTGATAATTTGTCCAAATTATCCCATATCACATGACCTCATTTCACTACAATTATTCCTTGGTGAGCAATTAACAATTACGTGGTGACCTACTTATCACTTTTTGTACAACATCACAATATGAGATCACCAATGGGGTATAAAAAATGATCACCACCTTTAGAAAGTCATACCATGGTAATATACTTTTTTCAGGGTTAAATAATATTTGGATGGTCAATGGAATAACTTGTCCAAATTATCTCACATAACATGACCTCATTTCACTACAACTATTACTCAGTAACAATTAACAATTAAGAGATGACTTACTTATCACTTTTTGTACAAAATTACAATATAAGATCAACAATGGGGTATAAAAAAATGATCAGCACCTTTATAAAGTCCTACCATGCTAATAAACTTTTTTCAGGGTTAAATATTATTAGGGTTTAATGTTCAACACCTTTAATATACGACAAGTAGTTTAATGTGGCATTACTTGGCCAAAATAGCCAACTTCACATGACTTTATTTGACTGCAAATTTTATGTATTCACCACTTAATAATTAAGTGGTGACCTGTTTATCATTTTTTTACAAAATCAGAATCTCACATGTTACAAAAACAATTTTACTTTATTCTTAACCACAAAAATATGGTTCGCACACCTAATAAGAACATAACTCAAAGCATTCAATACAGAAAATATGAATACAAAACAATAATGCAATAGTCACACAAAAACTTTCCATCCATAACTCCCAATAACTTAAAAAGTTTGAAGGTATACAATTGATTTAAACTTAAGCATTACAAACTTTTTAATACAAACACTAACTAATGATACCATATTTAATATATATCAACAACTTGTTGTGCTTCCTCCTGCTATAATTTGTAAAGGAGTTCTTATTGCACAACTCTTGAAACGCTTGTCGCCCTCATCATTTCCAACATCTATTGCTTTGGAAAATTCATCTAGGTACCATCACCAAAATCAACATTGTTACCATGAACAGACCTTTCACACAATTCAAAAAAAACTAGGTAAAGTCTTCGGGTGGGTACTATGAGATGTATGCAGATCATTATCGAGCTGCCCAAAATTTTCTTGCCAACTCTGACAAATATTCTTTTCACCAGTCTGAGCTACAGTTTCTTCACCAATCTCAACAAAGTTATCTTCACCTCCTCTCTGCCCAACATTTACTTCACCCTAGTCAACCAAATTTTCTTCACCCTCAAGGTTATGGACTTGTTTCTTCCTCTCATTGATCATTGTTTTCAAGTAAAAAGGTTTTGTCTGTAGATTTAGTAGAGCTTCATCTTGTTGATTAATTGCTTACATTAATTACATTTGCTCCCAACATTAGTTCGACGTCTATATTCCTCAAAACCTTCTCTAACAAAGGAATTCCTAAGCTCTTCTACGGAGGCAACAACAGTTGAAATAACCTGCAACACTACACAACATCAACAACTAACTACATATCACACGATAATGAAAATTGAACATGTAAACCAAATCAAAGCATACCATGTTATCTTTTAGTAAGTTGCATTCACTATCTAGGTATGTTACGCCCTCTCCCGCCCCGCATTTATTAATTAATTAAATTCAACGGGTCTTACACTAGGCACATTTAATGACTCTATAAATACATGTGGACCCCAACAATTAAAGGTATGCTTTCATTAATTCACTAATATGAGATATGAGATTTGACATTTGAGAGCCTTTTTGCTGACTTGATCGTAGAAGTCTCCTTTGTGCAGGTAACCCTTTAAGTGTCCAAACCACCAACGTTAGGAGACGACATGTACAAGTCATGAAGAAGTCAGTTTGAGAGGTCAAAGATTAGGGTAAAGCATTACTTGTTCTAGATAGAAGATTTATCTTTATTCAACACATGTATAATAAACATCTGTGCAAATTATCAAATTCATTTGATAACATTCACAGAGAAACATTATTTTTAATTTTTTTATGTTTATGACATTTTTTCCATGAAAATGTGAAAATTTAATGTTTCAACTTTTTGTAACAGAACAATAAATTTTATCAATCATAAATAATTAAAATTAAAAAAAAGTTATTGAAACTAAATGTCAAAAATCTCGATACACATAACTAAATGTTTAAAAAAATATTCACAATTTTAGATGATTATCCAAAATCATAAATGGAAAATTACAGCTCCAAACACTTATCAATGAGTTGTTGGTATTAGTAATTTTGAATTTGGTAGCATTTGAATCTTACGAATGAAAAGAAAAAGTGATCGAGAGATATCCTATCCAATGTGATTAATCAACATTTCAAATAGTGATTGTTAGTGGACATTTACATAAGTTTGTAGAGGTGTTGAGCTATCGAAATTAAATGATCAAATAAGCTACTGAGAAAAAATATATCGAAAAGAAAGATAAATACATTGAAAAGGTTATTGAAGTGATGAGAAGAAAGGGGGTTAAGGTTCACTCTCTTATAACTTCAATATATGCGTAAAACTTAAGTGTTTATTCACATGCAAAGACGTTGGCTTTTATAGCCTACAAACTTAGAAAGAAACAGAATACCAGACTTACATGTTGTTATAGCAACATTATAGGCAAGGAATAAAATACTAACCAGTATTAGATCTGGGCATAATTAACTTAATTGTATTGTATTATAGTTAATTATTGTTTTATACTAAAATATGGTTATATTAAAAATTGAATTGTATTGTTGTCCAGTTGAGTTTTTAAAAACTAAACTTAAATGAGTTAACTATCCTATAACTGAATTGAACCAGACATCTTAGTTTCTCCTTCATACTTCACACTTTCTCTAGTAACGTACACTACACAGCATTGCTTTCTCTCATCTGATATACAGTGCACAAAATTTATTGCTCTTTGAATTTTTTTTTTTCTCAATTCATATACAATAATAAGAAAAAGTGTGTAATATTTTTTAGGTTAATTATAATAATAGATTTAAGCGCGGTTATATTATAAGCCACAATTTGATTGATATTAATTATTTCATTTTATAAAAAATGGTATATAATATTTATTTCATTTTATAAAAATAGTGTTATATGTAATTTATATTAATTAATGTTATCATCTATGATAAAAAAAATTTAATACTTCCAACACTTATTTTTTGAATATTTTTTTTATATCGAACACAATAAAATTTGTCTCTTTTAATTATAGTTCTCTTCTTTTTTTTTTCTTGAAATCAAATGTGTTTTTCTTATATATCACATAATTACTATTATTCATGGGAGATGGTATCACAGTGGGAGACTTAAATTTTATAAATAATATCTTCAATTTTATTTTTATTATTGCTTGAGTACGTAACAAAATCATGTCATATTATATCTAATTTTAGACTGTTTTCTTAATCTCCATATTTCTTTCTTCAAATATATTTTTATAATTTTAAATATATAATGTTTTAACTAAATTTTTATTTTCTTTAAATTTAAAAATATTGTGAATACACAAAATACTCTTTACTTACAAAAAAAATGTTAATTTCAAACTATTGTACATGCATAAATATTACAAAAAATACTTTAACTTAATTCATTATTAATATACTTTTTAGCAAAAAATAAAAATAAAAATTGAAGAAAAAATTCAACAATTTAATTGATGTAATATTTATTAACAATTTAAATGATGAAGTACATTTCAATTCAAAAATAGTATATTTCAGTTCAAAATTAATGTGGTTTAGTTCAAAAATGGTTCAAAAATAGTGTAGTGCAGTTTATAACAATAGTTCAGTTTATAACAATTCAGTTCAGTTCAGTTCAATTTATTAGAAAAAAAAAATAGTTTAGTTTAGTTCGTTTGAACTGTTTTTTAGTTCAGTGCAGTTCGGATGAACCTTTTTTGAGTTCAGTGCAGTTCAGTACATTTTGCCCAGCCCTAACCAGTACATCCTATAAAATAAGAATGGTAATTGAAAAGTAAAACATAAAAATAACTAACAATTCATCCCTCATGGTATTTTTGGATAGAGTATTTTAATGAAGTAATTTCTTTTTTTGAAGAATTTAGATTTATTTGTAATGAAATGTTTTGTTTGGATGGAGAAATTAAAAAGCATTTAAAATGCATGCATTTTTTTTAAGTATTTCAATTAGTTAAATTAGAAGAAATTCAAATACCCTAAAAAAAGTAGGAATTTGAAATTCTTCTAACTCAACCTCACACTTTGGACTCAACCTCAATCGGACCCTGCAAGCCCGATAACCATGACGGGCTGGGCTGGACGGACGATCCATATGGATCGAACAAGCCTAACGACACAAACAGGTCGGGCAGACCCAACGACCTAGACAGGCTGGGCAGGCTGACGACATAGACGGACCGGGGTGGCCCGATGACACATATGGGTCAGGCAAGCTCGACAACCTAAACAGGTCAGTCAAGCCCGACAACCCGCACTACCCGATCGGGCCCGACGACCAAGATGTGTTAGACTAGCCCAATGACCTAGACAAACCAGGCTAGCCCGATGATATAAATAGGTTGGGCGGGCCCAACGATCCAAACGGGCCTAATAACCCAGATTGGTTGGGTGGGCTCGAAGTCAAAGACAGACCGAACCAACCCGATGAAGAAGATGGGTTAGCGGGTCCGATGGCCTAAATAGGACGGGCGAGGCCAACGACCCACAAGGGTTGGGCGGGCCAAACGACCTAGAGCTGTCGAGCGGGCCTGACGACCCAAACGTGTTGAGTAGGCCCAACAACCTAACCTACCCGTTGACCTGACAAGCTTGACTAGCCCGACGACCTAGATGGACCCAACCGATTCGATGACCCGAGCGATACCGAATGGCCTAACAACCTTGTCGAGTCGGTCCTGCCCAACAATACAAACTTGACAGGTGTGCTCGATGACACAAACGAGCCTGACAACACAGATGGGTCGAGCGGACCCGATGACCTAGTGGGGCAAAGTTGGGCCGACTACCTAGACAGGTAAGGTCGAGCTGGGTCAACAAACTTGACTAGCATGACTGGCTTGTACATGTTGTCAGGCTGATCAAGCCTATTTGGATCATCGAATTAACCTAGCCTAGCTCGTCTGGGTTTCCCGACTGACCAGGTCCAACCGGGTTGTTGGGTCGGTTCAACCCATTTGGGTCATCGAGTTCGTTCCCAAATTTATCATGAACTCAAAACGTAATTAAGCTTAAAATAAATATTGTTAAAATGAAATTTTATCTCATAAGAAATTCAATTATTTTATCCAAACAAGAATTTGAGACATAAGGTATTTTAATTTCTTTATCCAAACAAGTTATTTAGAAAATCAAGGAAATTTAATTGTAAGCAATTCAAATACAATGCATTTCAATTTTTTAGCATTGTTGAAATGTTTCATCCAAACAAAAGGTTAAGCTTTAGCTTACTTCATCAACCTTGAATACTCCAAGCATGTTTCTTATTTTTTCAAAGTGATCAAGCTTCTTAGACTTTAGTCATGACATCAACTACTTATTCTTTTGTGCTGCAAAACTTCAATTTAATTATTTGATCATTAACTAAATCTCTGAGAAAGTGAAACCTCACTGCAATATGTTTACTTCGGCCATGAAAAAAAAGGATTCTTCGATAATTGAATGGTAGAATTGTTGTCACAAAGAATCTCGGTGGTTTCTTGTTCTTCTATTCCAATATGTTTCAAAATTCTTTTGAGCAAGATACATTGACATGCACAGTATGTTGCAACAATGTATTCAACATCAATGGTAGAGAGGCTTACCATTGGTTGTTTCTTTGAAGCCTGTGATACAGACGCAGTTCCTATCATAAACACTAATCTAGAAGTGCTTCTTTTATCATTTAGATATCCTACATAATTGTTGTCACTATAACCCGTGAAATTTATCTTTCTTCCATTTTGGTAGACTGTGTTCAATGGTTCCTTTGAGATACTTGAAGATACGTTTAATTACTGCCTAATGAGACTCTTTAGGATTGACTAAGTATCTACTGATTACACTGACTCCAAACATCAAGTCTAGTCTTGTGATTGTGAAGTACATGAGGCTGCCAATGGCTTGTTTGAATTGTGTAGCATTGACTGGACTTGATGGCCTGTTTCATCCTTAGACAATATTGTTCCTAGTACAATGAGATTCTTGACAGAGTTACCATTCAACATGTTTAATCGTGCAAGGATTTCACGTGCATAGCACCTTTGATAGATAAAAATGCTTGTTTCGTTCTGTATTACCTCAATGATAAGGAAGTGTTTCATTTTGCCCATGTCTGTCATATCAAATTCTAGCTACATCGAATGTTTAAAGTCTTCGCAAATTTCCTTGTTGCTCCCTATAAAAATTAGATCATCTACATACAGGATAACAATCAAAATATTGTTTCTAACCTTTTTTGCGAATAAGGTATGTTCACTAGAGCAACGTTCAAATTATTCTTTGATAAAATATGCTTCGATCTTGCTGTACCAGGCTCGTGGGGACTTTTTGAGTTCGTATAAAGCCTTTTTTTAGTTTGTAAATTTGTCCCACTCGGTCTTGCTTGATATGTCTAACTAGTTGGTGAACATATGTTTTTCTTGAATTACACCATTTAGGAACACACTTTTAACATCAAGTTGGAATATTTCTCATGCATTTTAAGCAGCCATAGCTAATAATACTCTCACTGTATCGAGCCTAGAATTAGGAGAAAAAACCTTTGTGTAGTTAATTCCATGTTTCTGAGCATAACCTTTGGCCACTAATCTGGCTTTTTGCTTTTCTATCTAGCCCTTTTCATTTAACTTTGTTTTGAAGAACCACTTCACTCCAATGGGTATCACCCCATCGGGTGGATCAACTAGTTCCCACGTGTTATTTCTTTCAATTACTTTTATTTTCGTATCCTTTGCCCCTCGTCATTTCAGACTAGTTCTGACTTCTTCAAATGTGAGAGGGTCCTCAGAATCCATCATCATCATTGCCAATAGATCCTACTCTTTTGCGAATAGATTAGTCTCATAATATATCAACCATAAAGGTTGTCATCGAGTCCTTGTCACCCTTCCATCAACTAAAGAATTTGTGGAATCTGTAACATCCCATATGGATATTACTTAATAAAGGAATTTATATTTGAAAATAAAATTCCAACATAATTATTAATCCCAAATCGCGGGAAAATTTAAAACTTTAGTTGTGACCAATTAAAATTAAGTCGTAAACCATTTAATACAAGTTCTAAATCCACAACCAAGTAGTAATTAAGATTATAAGTTCCAAAACACATGTCTTTCATAAAACCCCAATCTGTAGACCTCGCTCTGTCTCTATGCCTCGCCATCAACACCTAGATTATCATCTATTCCCGTGTGACAAGTCACACGATCATCGCCAAACACAAATAGAAAGGGTGAGCTAAAAGAAATAAACAAGCACAACAATAGCATAAACCCCTCATCCAAAGCATTCTTACTTAACATAATACACGTTCTTAAACCCTAATTACCCATGGAATCCTTAAGTCATTGTCTCATAGCCCATATGTGACTAGACTATTCATTCCTACCATACTCACACTTCACCATGGCCTTAGGATATTTCATGCTTCCACAAACCTGCCCGCTCGTTGTCCAACCTCTATGAACCTCCCCACTCATAGTCCATCACGTGTGATCCATCTAGTTATGAACCTCCTTGTTCGCAACAACTATCAAGTGTGAGCACAAAATATACAAACCTCCCCACTCGTATCCTCACATGAGAGTATCATTAATATGAACCTCCCTGCTCATATTAATCATGCGTTCCATCACGAACCTACCCGCTCGTAATAATATCAAGCATATCCTCACCCAAGGTCGTCATCTCCAAACATGCAAAACACTTAAAATCATCAACCTAACCTATATGAGATTAGCATATACTCAACCATGGCCATAGGGCTTTCATATGCTTCCACGAACCTCTCTGCTCATGGTCCAAATCTACAAATTTCCCCGCTCGTAGTCCAACAAGCACGAACACCAACTATGAACCTCCCCACTCATAACAGCCTCAAGTGTGAGCATGGAACATACGAGTCTCTTCGCTTTTATCCCCACACTAGAGTACATCCAATACGAACCTCCCTGTCCATATCCATCACGCGTTTCCAACTTCATTATGAACCTCCGCGCTCGTAATTTATGCAAGCATATCCCAAACCAATTACCATCCTCACAAAACATGCAAAATACATAAAATTAGCAACCTGCCCCTGGAGCATCGCCTGGCGCAGCCTAAACCCTGCCAAGTGATGTCGTGCTACAGATCGCCTGGCGGTTTCACAACGTCGTCGGCGCCACCCTCCTAGGACCTCCCTGGTGTCTTCCTATCGCCTGGCGGTCCATTCAGCATCGTGAAGTGCTACACCAATAGCGTGAAAAATTCTGGTTTATGGGTCCAAAACAATGTCCAAACATCAAATCATGCAACACATACATCCAAATACTTCCGTACAAATTCACATACCTCAATTCAACTCAATTGCGCAACCACATATCTTATACCTCAATTATATATTCATATACATATGCATTCATAATTGAGACTATGACAACACTTGAATTTAACCAAGAGTTTGTCATACTCATAGGAACTCTAAGAAGCAACCCAATAATGCATATTCCCATGAAAAATCCAAGACTGATCTCAAACAGTACCTACAAAATCCCCTTTCAACCAACCCTCATGTCAATCCAAAATTAACATCAACACATAGTCATGTAATCTCACTTTAATCTCAAATTATGCAATGTAAAACCAAAAACTACATTCTGCATACAACTCATGCAAAGTCATAATTTATCATGTAATCAATAATGCACAATTTCACTACCAATACTCAATATTTTAAATAAAGCCGCAATTGTAGCACAATAAGGCATAATCTTTAACTTTTAGGAATTACACATTTTAACACCACATCAAACCTAGTGTAAGCAACTTAATAGCATTTAAATACTTTAGATTTCCACCATTGCAGATACATTATATACCTTGGTTACTTCTATAATTATTAAAATTTTATACCATCCTCCCGACTAAAAAACTATATAATGACAAACCCCTTATGAACTGTCCAAATCTATAAAACTACTGACCCCGAATATTCCTTTGCCATCTACACGTAATAATAACTAAACAATCAAGCACCATGAACTAAAATTTGTACTTTTGCTACAACACCATAACAAGCCATACTTATAAATTAAAGATAAACTTTAACTTTTATATACCTTATGCATTGTTTTAAAATTAAAGTCGAACTTAATTGACACTAATTAACAACACCCAATTTACTAAATCCTACTGAACAATTATAAATCCTATTAATTATTGATAACTAATCAAACATGACTAATGATATAATAAAATAATGTTTATATTGTCGCAACTGAAATCGTGGTAGGACGACGAACCAAAAAGAAAATAAAATAATTTAAAGGATTTAAGATAAAATGTTGCCACCATAGTTTATTCTGGGAAACTATGGAAATCCATAAAGATAAAAAATAAGGTTTGTGAATACCGGGTTTGGAGTCTAGGAGTCTGCTACGCGTAGGGAAGGTATTAGCACCCTACAATGTCATCCTGAAGGCGGTACCTTTAACTAAATATGCAAAACTAATGTTGATTTTAAAATGCTTAAATTTCCCCGAAAGAATAAAGATGAATTAACAAAAAAATTTCTTTTAGTTTATTGGGCTCGACAATGATGAATCATCGCTCCTACATATTCTCATTAAAAATGAGAAATCAAGATTACGTAGTTCTTTGGAAAAACTATTGTTTGAAAACGTCGATGCTTTTAATTTTTGAATATGAAATCTTTTGTATTTTTTTAAAAAAATGGTACTAAGTACTAGGACGACATGGACGATCACACAAGTACTTAAACCTTTACTATAAAAATGTCAGACGGCAAACCATACAAACATCCAAAAGAAAAACGTATTTTGGAATTTTTGAAAAGAAACTTTTAGAGGTATTAAATACTAGGACAATGCGAAAGGCACACAAGTACTTATACCTTTTTTTTGTGAAATATTAGATGACGTGAGTGACCCTACAAATTCCCCAAAACAAGAAAAAGTCTATAAAAAATATTCTTTTAGATTTTTTTCTAAAAAAGGTATTTACTTAAAAGAGATACGCACAATTATTTTTTATGTCAACTACTAATTTTCAAATATAAGTTAAACTGAAATATAAAATAGATTAAGAAACACTAACCAAGAAACATAAAAGACAAAGAAATCAACATATAATATTGAATCCAAATACCAATTCAAGATGGGACCTGCGTCATATTCATTAGTTAGAAAAAAAAAAGATCCTCATGTCACACCAATGCATTTATATATATTTGAATTTTTCATGACCCGCGAGCATGATTGCTAATTGAAACCAAAGTGATTATGCAATTGAATCTAGTCCAATGTATTAAAAAAAACATGATCCATTGGTTTTTAACGAATGACTTTTTTTAATAGAATATTTTATAAAAGCAATGGACCCCACCATTAGTTTACAATGAAATAGTACCCTAGACATATAACACCAAAACAAAGGAATCTCACATGCGAGGGCATCAGGGACATTAAACTAACAATATTAAAACCATAAAATTCTCAATATCCATGGAACGAAACACATGAACAAAGGGTTCAAACTCTTCGTAGATTCATTTGTGCAAAAAGAGTAACAACAGGACTTGCATTAACTTCATCAAAATGAAAAGGGACCCACGTCCATGAAGGAAATATAGAACCCAAGAAACAACCATCAAAACCAAAACTAAGAGCATTGCCACTTGACCCTGAATCACAGCCTGTGAATTGGAAAAAAGGAAGTGGAGGGCGCCCCTATGTAGACTAAGCCAGCCAAAAGAGGAGTCCAAATACTTCATTAATCATTTAGACAAAGCCAAACATGCTAGCAATTGATTATTTTGATTCAATGCATTAAATATGGAATGAGTATTTCAAATGGCAAGATGATAGCTACCAAACTACATCACGTAAAAAGTAGTTTCAACTCATATCACTCCCAACGCACCAACCCATTCCATTAAACCCATCATGCAAAAGGTCCCCCAAGTGACCTAGCATTAAGGGCGAACTCGCGACTCCCTCCGCAGCATGCATATATAAACAATTATTATATGCTTATGAATGCATAAAAATCAACCCTTCCAACCACAACCATCGAGCAATGCACCCACTATCCTCAACAAATGCAACAAGAGTAAAGATCCCACGTGTGCTTTCAACAAACATTTGCAAGTGAAATATGGTCTTGTGTATAACTAAACTTTAAGCGTGCAAAACAAACGTGTCACTAGCCCAGGAATCCATCTACGATACCACTCAGAAAGTCATGAAATCGTTGAGCACGAGTTTCATGGATTAACCTTATTTTCAGATGGACACTTATAGGCACTTATTCATATAAAAGCAAACATGACCCAGCCACAAAAAACCAAAAGACGTGCAACTCATAAAGATGAGCATCTATACATGCAAGGGCACCATATAAAAGGTTAAGGATAAGATAAAACAAAAACACGAGTGCCAATAGATGTACCAAAGCTCCTATGAGTCCAACAGTTGCCACCTACAAAACCAAAGTTGAGCCTTCTTTTTCTTGACGAATAGTGATTGGTTTGGCAATTAGGAACGTGACCAGGAGGCTTGTTCCTATCAAGATTGAATGCTGAGATTGGTTTGAACCTTTGCTGGAGAAGTTGGCATTGTTGTGTAGGGATTTGAGGATGGTGGGGGAAACCGAAGAGCCCCAAGGAATCAGGTTTTCTAGAAGAACCATAATGATTTTACCATATGATGAAGAAAGGATTGATATTTCTTTATGTTGATGTCTCCCTTACCCTGAATAGTGTCTCTCCTCCATGAGTGCCCTTGAGAATAGAAAATGGAAGGTGTGGTTCGAAAAGAAGTTGGTGTGGTGGGAGTTTAGGCTTCAGTATGGAGAAAGATGGGAAATAGTGTATATGGCGCTTAGCCAAAGCAAAGTCTCGTGGGTGAAATTATGAAGGTTGGAAGATGAAACCTTGGTTCTCTTTTTGTGAGCCTCTCTCTCCTCCTCCACCAGCCCCTTGAGATTCGTCACCTCTTGTGATTATCCCAAAAAAAAATTAAATGAAGCTTTAATCCTTGTCATTATGGTGCCGTGGGCAAATGATGAAAAATGATAATGATGGTTCTGCCATTGTTTAGTAGAAATAAGAAGAAATGTAGGGGATAGGTTGCATATGATGGTGAGTCCATAATTAATTTACTTGTTTTTTTTCATACTTGACAATTCACTCGGGCTAATTACGGAATTAGGCAACATTTTAAAAAATTACAGATTTAGGCAAAATATGTTGCCCCACACAATTTGTCAAATAGAAAACGTATACCCCGACACGTTTTCCTCTTAGAATGGATTATGGTGGGCCCATGACGATTTTAAAAGAGAAAACGTGCACAACACAAACGATTTCTAAATATAAAACATGTTACCCTAACATGATATCAACATGTAATCAATTATATGACGTTTGTAATTGATTACATTCGAATAATTTATTTTTCTAATATTGTGTAATCGATTACATGTGAACTGTAATCGATTACAAATCTCGGAGTATAATTTCTAGGAATATGTAATTGATTACTTGAGTATTGTAATTGATTACAGATGTATAAATTGATTTTATAGAGTTTTGTAATCCATTAGAGGATAAAGTATATGAAATTATAATGGATGAATGTAGAAGATATGGTAATGCCATAAAATTTGTATTAATTTTCACATTCAAGAAAGAAGAATAGAACATTGAAAAGTTAAGGTATTAAAATTAAAAATGAACAAACTATTGGCAAAATGGGCATTGGCCCCTATGTTGACCCTCAGTGTGATAATAAGAACATTTTTTTTGGTTTATCTGGAATTGGTTGATCCATTTCGTTGTGGATCCTTGTAGTTGTTGGTCGTCTGGAAGCCTTGCGCTTAGTTTGTGGGTTTGGAATGAAATTTGGAGTTGTATATGTTGACCAATAGTCCTTATTTCATAGAGGGTAGAATTGGACTTGATAAGCCTTATTTATGTAATCAAGGCTGTAAACTAGATCGATAAAATTTTTCATGTGGGTGTACCTCTGCCCCTCATCACAAGCTTGAAACCACTTGTGTAAAGGGATTTTATCAATCCAAGCCACTGCTTGCGGGAATTGGGACCTCATAACTAAAATTTTTGCTTGAAGAAATTACAAATTAAATGAAATAATATTTAGTTTGAAGGAAAAAATTTTCTGGATATGGAATGTAAGGTTAAGAAAATTTAGTACCCAAATTAACAAAATCTTTCTTTAGATCTGCATTTTTGAACCTATTGTTGAAGTTGGAAGCCAAATGACGTATGTAGTAGACAGAGTGAAGATTGTCTGATACCCAGTCAACTTCTTCTGAGCGTAGGGCTGACAAAATGCCCTTTCCCCTATCAATAATTAGGCATAAATTTGGTTGAGGAGTTACATTCTCTCATAGTAGTTGAAAAAACCAAATCAGTGTCTCTTTTGTCTCACCTTCTACTATTGCGAATGCCAAAGGAAATATGTTTCTATTTTAGTCCTGAGCAATTATAGTTAGCAAGGTCGCTTGATATCTGTCTCTTAAAAAAGTTCCATCCACTTGAACAATAGATTTAAAATACTTAAAACCTTCAATGTATGGTCTAAATGCCCAGAAGCAACATTCCATAATGTATCTATATGTCCCATCCTCATCATTAACATTAACTAGAGGACCAGAAAGTTGGAAAATTGTCTCAAGATTAGTGTGTTGTGCAGCTTTAATCATTTGGGAACTTCATTATAAGATTGGTCTCAGTTGCCATACTTCATGGTAATTACTTTTTCCTTCGTTATCCATGCTCTTCTATATGTCATAATATATCTGTAATGACTTTTGATGTCTGCGACCAAGCTTTTGATGCAAATGCCTAAGTTCGTCCAAACTAAATGGAAAACAATCGAAGCAATTTGAGTCGAATCCATATTGCAGTGATCCTACGAAATTAATGTAGAGAAACATGTATGTGGTCGTCAATGGACTTGATTTTCTAGTGATGTCTGATTTTGCTGTAACTAGCCCTTAGACACCTCGACATCCATTATTGTAATCGATGCATTGTGCAACGTAAAGATAGGGTTATAATTCCACAACATTGAAGTTGTATCCATTGGTGATGTGATAGTGTTTTATTGTAGATACAGTTGCCTCTTTTGAATCGAAATGCATGCGTTCCTACAATTCGACATCCACAGTTGGATTGTAATCCATAGTAGGGATTGGAACAATTTCCTGATCGTGTGGATTGTCTTCATAAATATCATCAAAACAAAACTCGTCCACGATGTTTGAAATTACAACTTCATCTTCGATTGGATTAGACGAAGAAGACCATCCATAATTCAATGAACTCATCATGTTAATGTTGATATGGAAATGGGTTGTAAGTGATAAGAGAATTGAAGTTTGGCGTGTATGCAAAGAAAATTTGATGAGAGAACAAATGGTGGTGTTTTTCAATATATAAACACTTAAAAGCAGGTTCACATAACATTAATGACAAAGGAATATGAGGATTTGGAACCAAAATAGATGGATGGGAGGCGCATAAAGAAAAAATAAACAAAACCCTTTAAAAAAGTGCCCCCCGCCACATGTTTTGTCCCAAAAAACATAGGACTGCCACACGTTTTCAACTAGAAAACGTGGCCCCCTCACGTTTTCCATAGAAAACGTGCCCCCTAACGTTTTGTCCCTACAAAATGTCACCCACCCCCCGTGTTCCAAATAAATAACGACACCCTCCCACACATTTTTGGTTTCCAACACCACTCCATTACTCTTTAACGTTTTTTTCTGGCACAATATTATTCCCATTTCACGCCTCCCACACTATATATTCACTTTCCCTGCCAGTTTGAAAATAATGAAAGGAATCTTTGCCTATTACTATTCACGCACATACACAAATGGGTTCCATTGTAGAGATTCCCTAACCTCTATTATTCATTGAAATTGCAATGTGTTGTTAAAGCAATATGACAACTAGTAATATATGTATGTGTGTTTGAGGAAATATGTGCCTATGAGTGATAGAGTTTTAGAAAAGCTTGGTTTATGTGACAGAAAGATGAAAAGGTTGCAATGTCATTGATTGGTGGTGGTTCTTAATATATTATAATGTATCATGGTGTATGAATAATACAAAATGAGACATCAACGAATATTTATCTGATTGTAACCTTATGGTAGTAAAAATAATTGTTTGGCTTATTCTTGGTTGATTGATCCATTTTATTATTATGGATACGAGTATAGTAGTTTGACATTCTTAATTATTAATGATACATTCTAGGGTCTGAAATAAAATTCAGACCCATATAGATTGACCAATAATCTTCATTTCGACCATAATGAAATGGTCATGTATTCAATTAATTAAATTAATTTTAAACATTAAATTAGTTAAATAAAAAAACAAAAAATAAGTCATTAAATAAAAGAAATGAAATTATAAAATCATTTTACTTTAAACAAATTAAAAATATATTTAAATAAATAATAAAAACAAATTAAAAAAATTCTAATAAAAAAATTTAAATTGAAGTCTTCTCTGACCATTTCTTTACTAAAAAAAATCCCTCCAAATACTACTTGATTAAAACAGAAAAAAAAATTAAAATCGTTATTAGTGTGAAAACTTTAGATAGTGGTAACACGTAATACGATCTTACCCAATCTCACAATATTTTAAAAAAATAAACACTTTACATACATTAAAAAGGTAATTCATCGTTTACATGAATTAATCATTCTGAAACTCCTTTTCTTTTCTTTTTATCTGTAATTTGGAATTAGTGCACCTAGAAAGAAGTTTGTTTTGAATGTCAATTATTTTTCGAATTCCAAAAACACATTTTTTTTTTATCTTTAAGTATCCAAAGTTAAATGAGCTTGATTGACTATAACGTCCCATTTAATTATTCAACGAAATTAAAGGAAACGTCATGCGATAAAAGTATAGCAGCGTAATCTTGGGGTCCTTAACACAACCCCTACAACCTGGGCACACCACAATGCCAACGTAAACCAGATACAATTCTAACAAAGAGTGTAGAGTAGGAAAGCATAAAACGATACAGGGGCCGTAACCCTAAAGAAATCGTGAATAAAATAACTCCAGCCCAGATGGCTAAGCAGCAGACTCGCCATTCCCTTGTTGACCACGAGAACTTCGCCAATCTGCTCCCATCAATCAAATTGATGATCATCGCAAGAAGAACAACCACATACAATACAACCATGCAACAAAACGGATAAGCTAGAGCCAACACATATTCATCATACAGTCAAATACATTATCATAATCCCATATTCATATAACAACCAAGCATGTTATGACTCTTTATTCAATACACTACGACTCGACTCGACTCATCCGGATACGTATAACTTAGTCGGATTCAGCGGATGCTTGCACTTGTGGTGGATACCTCTACTCAACCCCGAGCTGCTCATCTCCGAGCTATGTGTTACAAGTGTTACGATGGATCAATTTTCCCTCACCACAAGGTTAGCCCTTAATGAATTTCAGGCCTCCTGCTACTCTCACCACAGGAGTCAGTCCGCTCTAAGTGAGACTAACTGGCTCCTTAGAGTGTC
>Ga0099822_1002977_pt1 | contig 21519 bp, 28 predicted proteins | sample CowpeawhiteBW_FD_76839 | JGI IMG/M metagenome (GOLD analysis project Ga0099822, IMG submission 76839) | Root nodule microbial communities of legume samples collected from California USA - Cow pea white BW | ecosystem: Host-associated > Plants > Roots > Nodule | place: USA: California | collected...
CTCGATCGCTGGTCGAGACTCAACCGTCGGCACAACAACTGCGAATTCATCGCCGCCGAGGCGTGCCAGCACTTCATTTCCACCGAGCGTACTCTTTAAGCGCCGGGCCATCTCCTGCAGGAGCAAGTCACCGGTCTGATGGCCAAGCGTATCGTTGATAGCTTTAAAACGATCGAGATCAAGAAACAGGACGGCGAATTCCGCCGCTGGCTGCCCGTTGTCTACTGCCGGTGGTTCCCGGCGGCTCATCTGGTCGAGCATGGAGCGGAACATCCGCCGGTTCGGGAGACCGGTGAGTGCATCCTCGGAACTAAGGCGGACTGCATCTGCTTCAGCGCGCGATCTTTTCGTGACGTCGGTGAAGGTTTGGACGAACCCACCATCGGGGAGACTTTCCCTGCGAATCTCGATGATTGATCCATCCGGCATCGTTCGTTCGCTAACGCCGAGTTCTCCTGCGACAAGATCTGCCAAGATCCGAACCGAAGCCTCGGTCAATCTACCCGTAGGTGTCTCGTATTCGGCGAGTTGATCGACTCTTGGTGGGTTCTGGATGAACTCTACGGGCAAATCGAGCAACTCGCCGCAGCGACGATTGATAAACGGAATCTGCTGATCATAGGTAACCAGCATAATTCCTTGGTTCATGTACTCGAGCGTAAGGTCAAGCTGATTCGCTTTTTGTCTTGCCTTCGCGTCTATCCGTAGAAGCTGCTCAAGAGCAATGAGAACCAGCAAAGTAAGTATGGTGCCCACCAACGAATTCAACTTGAGGGCGTTCCGAGAGCTTTCGAAGATCTGGCTTTTGCTCAAGCTAACGCTGACCCACAATGGATAGCCCTTGACGTTGCGGACCGTAATGAAACGCGTCTCGTTGTTGGCAGGATCAATGCTCTCAAATGTAGCTTCGACCCCGGCTCGCATCTGGTCGAGCAGTTCTGTTCCGCTAAGATCGTCTCCAAGTGCGTAACCGACCGCGCTCCCGCCACTCGAACGAACCACGCCATCACTTCCGATCAGGGCGATCGCCGCCGCCGATCCAAAATTGATGTTGTTGTAGAATTTCGTCAAATGGTCCGGATTGAGTGAGGCCACGACGACGCCGCCGAACGTCTGGTCACCGTTCAGGAAGCGCCGCGTGAATTGCACGGACCATTTTCCGCTGGCACGGCCAACCACCGGCTTGCTGATAAAAAGCTGATCCGCGATGTTGTTCAAATGAAACCGAGAGTGCTCCCGATCGCTCAGATCCAGCGCAGGCGCGGGTTGAGGACCGCTATTCGAAGCGCGCATAATTCCCTTGTCATCAATAATGGCGACCTGGACGATGATGTCGCTCAGCACGTCGGTCGTGTTGGCAATAGCGCTAAAACTAATCGAATTTTTCCGGGTCTCGATGCTCCGTCGCAAGTATAAGAGCGCCTTATCAATTTCTCCGATTGATCGAAGAACATTCTCTTCGAATACCAGCGCAAAGTTATGCGCGTCCCGATGCGCCTCTCTTTCGTCCGCCCGAACATCGCCGAAGTATTTTGCAGCAATTCCTGCCCACATCATGGTGATGATCACCAGGCCGAAAATTGCCGAGCTTCGACGCTCAGCAATCAGCTTTGGCAGCTCTAGGATTTGTAAATTCATGCCGAGAACAGCCCCCCTATCGGCAGGGCTTACTCGTCGGATATTTCGGGCGACTTAACTTCATTGATCGGCCACCGGAGCGTGGAAGGTTAACCTTAATAGATGGGTCACCACTCGTCCGAATTGACGTTGAGGAAAATAACCGATTATTAACTCGCGATAAAAAAATCTTCTTTCGGAGTTCATATGTCGGGTTGCGATACGGTTGTTTCGAAAGAAGACGCATCAGCCAACATTGAAATAACGGCTTGTCCGCGACGCATTGGCAACAAAGCTATTGACGGGGGATTTGAAGGATCAATCGAAATTGCGATGCCTGTCACTCCTCGAGCCAAGGACATCGCACCAGAAAAGGTCCTGCAAGCCTTTAATACGTGGGCCTTTAAGCGTGAGCAGCCTGACAACTCTGTTGCAATGTTGCAGAGCATTTCCAAGTCAATTGCGGTCAGAAATCCCGTTCCGTTTGTGCTTTATTGGGGCAAAGGTCCGCGGTCCAACATCGACAAGCCAGATTTCGAATGTCTGAACTATTTGGCTGCCTTCACCCGGCGAATCAGTAAAACATACGCGCCCGGGGCGGCACTAAAGTTGATTTTCACCGATACCCATGCGGAATTGAACGGACATTCATCACAGAACATGCGCCAATATTTTGATGAGGTTGCGGATGGCGCCCGCGAACGCGGCTTCGAGAGCTGTTGGTTGGGCGACCTCACAAAGGCCGCGGAGGCGGATAACACAAGTCCTTTAATCGATGAGATCGTACCGGAGCCGACGTTCCAGCGGCTGCTTGCTAGCGCGATGAAATGGTATCGTGGAAATGGAAGTTGTGAAGAGGGCGCATTAGAATATTACCGGATGAACATGGTCGAGAAACGTGCGGTCGAACGTGCATTTCCTGACTCAATTTTCATCACGTTCAATGGAAGCGAATTTCGAGGGCTTTTTCCCCAAAACCTTCCCGTCTTCTACATGTATTCGCTTCGCAAAGGGTTCAGCATCAAACCCTGGTTCCTCTTCCCAGATACGGCCGCCAGCGAACAGCGAGCAAGTTAGTCTCGCGTATTGGAAATGCCCCGCTAGTGATTGAAATGTATTCTTCCGAGGACGGCCGTCTTGCGGATATTGCCCGGGTCTAGCTGACTGTCCTTATAGATATCCTTACTGACGGTTCTCTTGTCACTCGGCTTGAAGTTGTTGATAGCGGTCGGCGTCGTGGGTGGTCGTCCTCACCAACCCGCGCTGACGCGGTGGTCGCCGTAAGTGCTCGGAAATGCAGATGTGGAGAATGTTACGCGGCCTTCACATCGCATGAGCCCCGGCTGCCCCCCTGATCTAGCCTCGCTCCGCGAACGTCGACAACTCGTGGGCATTTCGAGGCTCGCGCCGGGAAGTCAAGCGACCATCATCGGCCAAGACACGCGGCCCAGATCTGGTCGCGGGTGCGCCCCATCGAATCGCGACCGCCGGGTGCGCACCTTGCCACCTCGCGTGCGCACTGTTTGCCCTTGGCACTTTTCGGCGTTTGCGCAAAGCTCGTCTTGCTATCCGCCGCGTAGGCCGGCTTCGAAGCGATAACGACACACACAATGATCATCAACCCGACTTTGATCGAAAGCTCCGTCCTGCACTGCGCCACAATTGCGCGAATCCACCTTCTCTTCGACAGGTTACCGGATGTCCTCGCATCCGCCGCTCCCATCCGCATTTCTAGGGATGCAACGCGTAGCCGGCCGGCACCATTGTCCGTCACCGCAGTTCGTTGAGCTGGGTTAATCCCCGGCCTCTAAAATGCACCTTTCGTAAAGTCTGTGAACGAGGCTGCCTGGACAGTTAAGCCTTGGCGAGACTGTGAACGAAGCGGCCTACGCAGGTGCGCGCGGGCATCAACGCGGGTCTCGTTTTGGATGAGCCCGAGCAACTCGCCAATGGCAAAGGCCTGGTCGCCGCGCTGCGAATGCACGAATTCCGATTATGCACCCCTATCGAACCAGCGGAAATCTCTTGGCGATCATTGCCAGCGTCTCCTCCCGCCTGCTATCGCTCAAAAGGTCCCTCTTCGGCGCGAGGGTAACGAAACACGCCTGCAAACGGAAGGCAAAGATCTGGCGTCTACGCGCACTGGGCGCTCGACATTTACGACTACGACGACAAAGGCACGCGCGAGGGGTTTCGCGCCGCGTCCCCTGCATCTGCCGGAAGAGAAGCTTGGCGTAGGCGATGCGTCCGTTTATTGCTTGATGGACCGCGTCGAAGCGATCGACTGTGAAGTCGGCGTTCCATTCGGCTGGTCTTTTCTGGTGACGCATGGCAATCGCGTCGAGCCGGAGGTTGGTCAAGCGATCGTGAAGGGCTTGCGCGATGAGCGGGTCATCTTACCAGATCGGGATGCTCCCGTGCTGCTGCGTTGGGCTGAACGACCATACGGCTTCTGATTGGGACATCGGTAATGGCCAGAAACTAATAGCGATTGGTCTCGTTGTCGCCTCCAAGCCTTTTCGCATCATCTCTGGCATTGATATCGCCGCCCGTAGGGGTTCTTTGCGGAACGGGACGAAACCATCGGCTTCACGCCATCGAGCCGGGCATCGGCCATCTCAAGGCCGAACACCGCATGGGCCGCAACTATCTCTGGTGCCGTCAAGGCGACGCCTGCAACGCCGTCCTCGCCGCCGGCTACAACTTCCGCCGCCTCATCCGCTGGCTCAGCTTCTTGTTGCACCAAATCCCGGCTGCACTCTTCGCCCAGCCGCTGATCAATCCAGCATGAAGGCGGAAGCCGCCGAGCGGTTGTGGGCCGACAAGCGGTGGCTGCCGAACGTGCTGCGGTTGCCACAGCGGACGATCGAAAAGAAATCTCCGCCGACATATGAGTGCGCCGATGGCCGCCTGTTCAAGATGGCAGAATTTTGGGCCGGCAACTTTGCGCCCCCGTCAACTACCAACGCTAGTGATTGATCGAGATGAAAGATACGGGGATAATCGGTTAACGAATGTTGGGCTGATCAAGCGTCAGGTGCAAAGACTCTCGCTGCAACCAAAGTCCACTCTCGGAAAACGGACTTGATGCGCTGACGAGCCAGCGGCAGAAATACAGGCGTGCTCAGGTTCGATCCAGCAGAGTTTCCCATGCAGACGGCATGGCGGGCTGATCAGTGCGCGATCGCCGAGTCTCTAGGCGCTCAAAGGCCTCGCGCCTTGGACTCGACCCGTGGCAGATGTCAGAGAAGCACGGCATCTACGGCAATGCTGGGTCATGCCGCTGCCGTTCAGTGCAGCTGACTTCTCCTTCGAATGGGATTAGCCCGCGCGCAGCAGGAAATGAAGATGGCAGCAAACGTGAGAGGCTTTGAGAGATCGGTGATCCTAATCGACAACTTCGACTCCTTTACATTCAACATTGCCCAGATGGTCGGCGAGGTGAATGGTAGGGAAGTTATTGTCTTGGATAACACAGTGCCATGGAGCGAAATTCGCAAGATACCTCATGATCGCATCATTCTCTCGCCTGGCCCAGGAAGCCCTCAAACTTCAAAGGATGTCGGCTCGACGATGGATGTTTTGGCCGGGAGCGCCGTTCCCGTCTTAGGCGTGTGCTTGGGACATCAATCCATCGCTCATTTTCATGGGGCATCCGTTGCCCGCGCACCAGAGCCACTCCATGGCCGGATCCGCAGCATCACGACCTCTGGGACGGGCCTGTTCCAAGGGCTGCCGCGCTCTTTCAATGTGACTAGATACCATTCTCTGGCTGTGACAGGTGACCTTCCGGAATGCCTTGAATGTAGCGCTATGAGTGAGGATGGCGTCATTATGGGGCTACGCCATCGGCAGACGCCTCACTACGGTGTGCAGTTTCACCCGGAATCCATCTGTTCCCAATACGGACGAGAGATTTTTGCCAACTTCCTGTCCGATGTGTGCGCCCCGTCGGCGGCCCCATCCTCGGTTGGAGCCGTGGAGGCGGCCTGAACATGGAGGACGTCCCGCACCCTAGCAACTTTCTCTTCGAGACGGCCACGTACAGGGCGAGAAGTTCAACGATCTCATGCACGGTGAGCGCTGAGGATGTTTTCGTGCGCCTCTTTGGCGGTGCGCAGCCTGCTTTCTGGCTGGACAGCAGCATGCTGGTGCCCGGGGTGTCGCGGTGGTCGTTCATGGGAGGGCTTGGCGGGCCAGGCAGCTATCTGGCGTCCTACGATGCATCTCGCCAGGAAATCAGGATCGCTCACGACGGCGACGCATCACCGATGATCATCTCCAAATCGATTTTCGAATTTCTTGCCGTTAGGCGTGCCGCCCACAAGCTGCAAGATCAGGCTGATGTTCGAGACATCCCCTTCAAAGGTGGCCACGTGGGCTATTTCGGTTATGAACTCAAGTCTCTCACCTGCGGTGTCAGCTCACAACCATCGAAATATCCGGATGCATTCTTCATCTTCTGCACAAGATTCCTCGCCTTTGATCATGAGAATGGCCGCATCCACATCGTTGCGCTCTATCCCGAAGCCGAGACGGCATTGTCCGATGAGGCTGCCCTTTGGGTCAGCAAGAACGAGCGGGAGATCCAACGCGTTGAACCCGCCGCTGGCCTCGCCCCATCCTCCCTCCACGCAAATCGCGCTCCGATTCAGTTCAAGCTTCGTCAGGGGCGGGTCCGATATTTGGAAAACATCGAAAAATGCCTTTCCGCGATCCGTGCCGGCGAGACCTACGAGATCTGTCTGACGAACGAGATCACCGTTGAGGCAGAGATCGACCCGCTCGACCTGTATCGGATCCTAAGGCGGAGAAATCCGGCCCCATACTCCGCTTTCCTCAGGCTTGGAGAAATTTGCGTTGCCAGCTCCTCCCCGGAAAGATTCCTCAGGATCGATCGCAACCTCATTGTCGAGACTAAGCCCATCAAAGGCACCGCGCCTCGACACGAAGTCCCGGACGAAGATGAGCGGATCGCTGAAGAATTGCGCTTGGACGAGAAGAGCCGGGCCGAAAATCTCATGATCGTAGACCTGATGCGGAACGATCTCGGTCGTGTCTGTCGCATCGGAAGTGTTCATGTGCCAAGCCTCATGCACGTCGAAAGATACACGACCGTGCACCAGCTGGTCAGCACCATCCGTGGCGAACTGCCGTCGCCCAACGATATCATCCCCTGCATTTCTGCCTGCTTTCCGGGCGGGTCGATGACGGGCGCGCCCAAGATCCGTACCCTCAAGATCCTCGATGAACTGGAGGAGGCGCCGAGAGGAATCTATTCGGGGGCGATCGGTTATCTGTCTGTGTGCGGCGAGCTGGACCTAAATATCGTCATTCGGACGATCATCTGCCGGGGACGCCACCTGAGCATCGGTTGTGGCGGGGCCATCGTCGCGTTGTCCGAGCCCGAGGCGGAGTTCGAAGAGATTCTCCTCAAGGCACGCCAGCCGATCCGTGCGATTGTCGAGGCCGTGACAGGCGACGCGGATCATAGCGTCGAGATCCGTGGAGCGGATGGCGATGCTGGCGAGGAGGCGGTACCCGATTCCGCACATCGTCTCCGCCTGGCGACATTCCAGGACCAGAACACGATCGCACAATGTGTCGATACGCTTCTCACGGAGCTAGGAGGACCGGCGCCGCAATTCGATCCGCAAGTGGCGGTCAGCGTCGCTGGGCAAATGGCGACGGATTCGCGGCTGGGCTTCGCCTTGATCATGGAGGATGTGCTGACCGCCGAAGTGATCGGCATTGCGGTCGTCTCCCAGGTCACCGCGGTCAGGGCTTCAGGCCACTATGGCATCCTGCAGGAGCTCTGGGTCGATCCGCGCTATCGCTCGGCTCAAAACGGAAGACGGCTTCTGGCTATGGTGGACCGCGAGGCGCGGGCGCGGGGCTGGCACATGATCGAGGTGTCTCTTCCCTTGGCCGACCGTCCCAGCGCCGAGAGGCTGGTCGCATTCTATGAAAGCATGGGCTTCACATCGGCTGGAGAGCGGCGACGAAGGAGGCTTCCGTGACCTGGCTAACCGTACACATGACACCGGCCTCATCCAGCCCTGGGGGCCTTATCGCCAATGCCGTGGGAACAATTAAGCCCTCACGGGAAGTGGAGGATCGACTCAACGAGATCCGGACCGGATTGGAGAGCTCACCCGGTGTCGAGTTCATCTCGCCCTCTGAAAACGTCGCAGACAAGGTGGTGTCAATCTTGAGAACCCTTCATGATCCGGACTACCTTGATGCACTCCGGCTCGGGCCACATCCACAAGAGCCAGAAATCACAGAGCTTGCCAGAAGATATGCCGCGCCCGGAGTACCGCAGAATACATCCGTCGACATGGAAAGCTATCAGCGCGCGCTTTTGTCCGCCGCTACCGGCTTCGCAGCCGCGACCACAATCGCCTCAAAGCGAAGCCCAGTAAGTTACGCACTATGTCGGCCGCCCGGGCACCATGCTGGGCATAGCTTCATGGGTGGGTATTGTTTCCTGAACAACGTCGGAGTCGCGGCGCTGAGGCTGCGCGAATCGGGCTTCCGGAAGCTGGCCATCCTCGACCTCGATATCCACCCGGGCAATGGAACAAGCGATGTGCTGAGCGCACACCCAGATATCGCCTTCGCCAGCCTGCACGCCCGGACTGACGTCAATTTTCCCTGGATCCCGCAACTTCAACCAGCACTCGACAGTCACAAGTATCTCGAATTTCCGACCGACCCGAGCCCGGCAGAATACATGTCGGCGCTTCGCGGACTTCTGCAATCCGATTGGGCCACCAGGCTGGATGTTCTCATCGTCAGCATGGGTTTCGATATCGTCGTCGGAGATCCGCATGGCGGTTGGACGCTTCAGCCGGAAATCTACCGAGAAATCGGCCTGGCATTGGCTGCTATCGGCAAGCCGATCTGCATCATACAGGAGGGCGGCTACCGCCTGAACACGTTGTCGGCCTGCGCAAAGCATCTAGCCGCGGGCCTGCGATTTGGAATCAAGGAAATAGTCAGGAGTCATACATGACGGACACCTCGAGCCACAACGCCGGCCTTCTTCCATTTCGGGACCTCATCAACAAGCTGGACAACCAACTGGTGGAGATCCTTAGCCAAAGACTCTCGGTCTGCGCTGAGGTTGCCCACTACAAGAAGGAACGCGGAATCGCCATGATGCAACCCGCTCGCGTCGCAGAGGTAAAAGCACGTTGCGCCGAGATTGGAGCGGAACGTGGCCTGCGCAGGGAATTCAACGAAGATCTCTATGCGCTAATCATAGGAGAAGCCTGCGAGCTCGAAGCAACGATCATAGACGAGCAGAAGGCCGTCTCCTGATGGTCCGCATCTACACGCTCGGCCCAGCGAGAAGCTGTCACCATCATGCGACCTTGAAGTATCTTGAGTTCCAAGGGATCGAGGTGCACGACATCATCCTCGTCGACGATCTCGTGTCTGCGGCGGGCGAGGCCGCAGATCGCGGAGATAGCTATGTCCTTCAGCGCAGCGCGCACCTGAATGTCCATCTCGTCACCGAGAAATTCCGCGATCGTCTCCAGGTCGTCGACACCTTCATACTACCCACCCAGAGCATCGCGCTCGTTAAACGCAAGGATGTGAAGGAGCCTCGGACGCTAGGACTCCCCGAGCCAACGGTGGGGTATATCGACCCAAAAGCATGGAATAAGCTCAATTTCGAAACAACAAAGCCCGTTGTCGAGAAAAAACTCCTTGAAGGCGTGTATGATGCGGGAGTTGCTTACAGCAGATCGGCGCTCGAACATCCCGACAAGCTCGAGATCGTGCAGGAGATCGGCGAGGTCGTAACGACGTGGCTGCTATACGGTCCCCGTCCCCGCTACTCAGGTACGATCATCGCCAGCCCCTATCCTGAGTTGCATGACGTCCTGCCTTGAACACGTCACAAGAACATGAACGAGCACCGTCATGACCTCGCCCCGTCCCAACGCTCGAACGAAACTCGTCATTGCTGCTCTGACCATCGCTGCGTTCGCTATCGGCCTGGACACGTTTGTCATCATTGGGGCGCTCGATGTGATCTCTCGTGATCTTGCGATTTCAACCGGCGCGGCGGGCTGGATCATCTCGATTTACGCGCTCTGCTACGCCGTCTTCGCGCCCCTGAATGCCTGGATGTTCAAGGCCATGAGCCGCCGCAATGTTCAGATTCTGTCCGTTTCGATCTTCATCATTGGTAACCTGATCTGCGCGATCGCTCCGAACTTCCTAACCCTTGCTGCAGGTCGCGTCATTTCGGCCTACGGCGCGGCGATGTTCACCCCGGCGGCTACCGCGTTGGCCGCGGAGCTCCTACCGCCAGCCCGCAAAGGGTTCGCATTGTCCCTCATCTTCGGCGGCATGACTGTTTCACAGGTTGCGGGCGTTCCTGCCACAAGCTGGATCGCAGATGCTATCGGCTGGCGCTTCTCATTCGGTTTCGTCGTCATTGCCGGGCTTCTCGCATTGATAATCTTCGCCCCGATGATGTCTGGAATACCTGCCAAAGCGCCGGAGCGCGGAAACGGCCCGACGTCGAAAGGCTTCTCCAAGACCATCTACGGTATCCTTTCCGTGACGCTATTCATCGTCGTTTCCGAGTTCATCGTTTATTCCTATGTGAGCGTCTTCATCATCGGTTCTCTGCTTGCCGGGGTGCCGCTGCTCTCGGCCGCGCTCTTTGCCTACGGTTTCGGAGCCGTGACGGGAAACGCTGCGTGCGGCGTTCTGACTGACCGTTTTGGCCCCTATAAAGTCCTCATCGCGGCTGTAGGCGCACAACTCATCCTGCTCGTGGGTTTGGTTGCGTTCGGACAGCATGGTGCCCTCACCGTGCTCATCGCCTTCCTTTGGGGCAACGTAAGCTACATGTATCTGGTCCCGATCCAGCACCGGCTGCTCGGTCTGGCCGGAGATAGGTCGAAGCTGGTCTTGGCAATGAACAGCTCGACCACCTTCGCAGGGATCGCAGTCGGCGCTTTTTTCGGCGGCATCCTTGTCGAGATTAGCAGCGTCACGTCCCTCGCTGCGGCATCGATCCTGATTGGGCTCATCGGCATCGGGCTGGCTGTTGCCTTCATGCGTGATGCAGCACCTGCAGAAGCCGCGACTGCAGCATGTCCGAGATGATATCGATTAGAGATCGAGTTGTTGCCGTCCCAAAATTAAGAACGGTTGCGCACGCCTGCGACAAGATTGTGAAGGAGGCTGGAAGCCTCAAACGGCATGTCCGCAGCGTGCTAAGCATCTGGATCGGAGCCGCAAGCGTTCCGCCCTCGTGCGAAAGAACCAGGTTAAATGTCTGCGAGATCCTCGTTCAGCACAGATGAGCGCGCCGCGCGCCCCCAAGTGGAGAACCCTCTCCTTCGCAGACGTCGGTGCCTTCTTGGTGAGATCGAGCAGGAAGCCGTGGCTGGTCGCGAAGCAGCGCTTCCCTGGCTTCGAACCTCAGCAGCGCCCCCTCGAGAGCGCTTATGTGCTGCGGGCGTAGATCAATTCCATTGAATCAATCGTACGCAGCTTGCCACAGCTCGATGTCCCTCCCATCGACGGCTGGGCGGCCTGACGCCTTGCATCATCGTCGTCTTTGCAGGTCAATCTACGCGGCCGCTGATATGGCCGCTTTCATCCAACTGACTTCCTTCGGCTTCTGCCCTCGATCGGCATCAGCATTTCCTTCTGCCCGCTCGAGGCCTTGCGCGGCTTCGTGCGGGCTTGGCCGCGTTCTCGGGCGCGGCTTTCTTCCCTACCCAAGAAGACGGCGCCAGCCGAGCGAAGACGTGCGATCGACGCCGCATCGCTCGGCGCTGCTGCATCCGACGTCGTGCGCGATCCCCGCCGCGTCGGCCAGCCGGTGACGTTGAGTGTATCCTTGATGGTTATGGGGACACCGCCCAACGCACCGAACGCCTCACGACGGCGATATCGCGCTTCTGATGCCCAGGCAGGCCATGTCCAACGCGACGGCGTGGTCGATCAGCACAAAGGCGTTGACGTCCCGATTCAATCGGTCGATCGCACCGGGCTGCTCCCGCGCGACATCCACCGGCGACATTTCGTCTCGCTTGTAGCGATCGTGCAGACGTACGGCTTCGGTTGCAATCGACATAGACTTGATCCCGCGCGGCGGCGTAATCCGCCGCGCCTCCGGCAGCTTGGTCTCGCCGGCATCTCCCGAAGCGGGCGCATGGGGTCTGAAAGCCGCGCTTATTCAGGCGCTCAGCCGACTGGCGGAAGGCTTCATTGATTCGCCGGAGCGCATCGTCGCGCGACAGCGTGTGATCTGGAAACACGAGGTCGGGGTTGACTGACAGGCGCGGCATATCGCGCACGAAGAGGTTGATCGCCGTGCCGCCCTTAAGCGCGAAGGCGTCATCGACGAGCACGAGCGGCGCGACTCGCGTCAGCAATCGGGCGCTGTCGAGATAGGTCTGGTTCACGGCTTGAGCACCAGCAGACCATCGGTCGAGCGCGACACCCAGGGCCGGTCGCTGCCCACGGGCAACTGCGATGGATCGAGCTTGCCGCAACCCAGGGCAAGGAAAGCTCGTGGCCGAGCTTCAGGCAGAGGCGCACGGTCTTGATGCTGGCGCACCGCTTGAGCAGATCGCGGAGCACATCGGCGCGCAGGCTGTAGCTGCTTTGAGCCAGCTCGCGCGCTTCCTGCAGCGGCTGGCGGACGCCAACCTCGCTCAGGACCTCGAGCAGCGCACGCTCTGGCGCCGCGACAAGCGGTGCGCCTTTGCAGTTCTCGAAAGGCCGAACCTGCAGCGGGGCATCGGATCGCTCATCGAACAGCCGCTTGCGGTGATATTCGGCCGGGAAACGCGTGAAGCACTCGGGAAGGCGCCCGGCCTTCCAGCCATAGAGATGAAGGATGGGCCGCTGGGCCACGTAGTGGCGAATGCCATGCAGGAGCGGGAGCGTTCAGATATAATCGATGGGTTCAAGAAGGCCATGAAATCGTCAGCTGAAGTCGTCAATGGATTTTACGTGACTGGCGACGCTGACTTTGTCCTATACGTCACCGCGAATAGCATGGAAGACTATGAGCAGTTCACTCGGCTCTTCTTCTATGCGAACCCGGACATTAAGGGCTTCAAGACGATGGTCATAGTGGACCGCGTAAAGGTGGGCTTTGCCATTCCAATTGAGGCGCCGTCCGAGGAGTGACGCAACTGCTGGTCCTCGAACCTTGAGTTCCGACGAGAAATTAAAAGCCCGGCCCCCATGGAGACAGGGGCGTGGCCTCTTCCCCTGCCCCGCGAAGGTGGGAGCCTCGTGGCCGACAACAACGGCGCCCCTGGCGCAGACACATTGGCAAATTTGCGGCGGCAAATTTGCTGCCTGCTCGTTGCTCCGACGGAGACGGCGTGTAACGAATGAACAATCTCACTGTCCCCCCTGGGCGTGTCGTCTTGGCTTCAGTTTGGGGCACTTCCCGAGCGACCTCGCAGCCGCTCGATGTGAGTAGGACAGGACCCCTTAAGGGTTTGCTATTCCACGGCTGTCCTTTCAGATCAGCGCGAAGCGCTCGCCGCCGCGGACGATTTGCTCCTCGTTGGTGCTGGCCAGGCTTCACCCAAAGCAAACAAGGACAGACAAGGCGAAGGCGAAGAAGGGCGTGCGGCGCGAATATTCCAAGGACGACGTGAAGGCGCTGAAGGCGCACTCCAAGGCCAGGACGCCCATCGCCAAGATCTCGAAGCAGATGAAGCGGTCTATCACTGCGCTGCGGGCCAAGGCGCACCAGCTCGGCATCGGGCTCGGCCACCAGCGCTGAGCCGCGGCGACGGGGACTGGCTGAAGAACAGCGCGAAGCGTTCGCTACCCACGCACTCGGGCGACTGCGTACGATGTAGTTTGAATCGCGTTTATTCGCTAGAAACCGTGTCCCTGGAACCATTGTCGCGCAGCGGGACTTGCCGGGCATTGAGACGCGACTCGCGATCGCGCGGCGTCGATCGTTCCAACGGATCGCGGCCGACCTTCGACTGCAGCTCCATCAAATCGGTAAAGACGTCAGCCTGACGTCGCAACTCGTCGGCGATCATCGGCTGTTGACTTGAAAGGGTCGAGACCACGGTCACCCGTACGCCGCGGCGCTGCACCGCTTCCACCAGCGAGCGGAAGTCGCCGTCGCCGGAGAACAGCACCATCTGGTCGATATGCTCGGCAAGCTCCATGGCATCAACCGCCAGTTCGATATCCATGTTGCCCTTGACCTTGCGGCGGCCCGAGGCGTCGATGAACTCTTTCGTTGCCTTGGTGACGACGGTGTAGCCATTGTAGTCTAGCCAGTCGATCAGGGGACGGATCGAGGAATACTCCTGATCTTCGATGATGGCGGTGTAATAATGGCGCGCACCAGATTGCCGCGACTCTGAAATTCCTTGAGCAGGCGCTTGTAGTCGATATCGAAGCTGAGTGTCTTGGCGGTGGCATGGAGATTGGCGCCGTCGATGAAGAGCGCGACCTTGTTCGGGGAGGACATTCGACCACGGGCCTCACAATTGGATCTACGGGGCAATGGACTGATTATGACGCAGCAGCCAGTGCTGCCACCCGATCCCGATTTGCCCGCGACGATAGCGCTGGATCAAAGCCTCCAGCAACTCGCCGCGATCGGTTTCAGTCATGCTGCAGTCTGCCATGCAGCAATTATCAGAGACGCAAGAATAAGCAACAGAACAACGTAAAGCAGAAGTTGAGAGATCAAGTCACCATCACGTTCGAACATTATATCTCCCATCCGCGTTACCTCTGTTCGGGCTGGGCCGGCACGCTGACTTTGCCAGCGCTTTGGGCGCCTGTGCTCCGACCAACACTGTACGCAACGAACGCACAATCTCCTTTCTCGCCTGAGTGTGTCGTCTCGGCTTCACATTTGCGTCGTCTCGGTTTCATATTGGAGCGTTTCGTTCAACCGATTAAAGCAACGAGTCGCACATTCGCGCCCAAATCCTGCAGTTGGCCCGCTTCTCTAGTGTATTTCAGCACCTCCAGCCGAAGACGATGACGACGGGCCATGTCTGGGTCCGCTGCGGGTACTGTCCTCTAGGCTAGTGCGAAGCGCTCGCTACAATTCGAAGGCGTCGACCTCCTCGTCCGGAAACTTCTCGGCCTCCAGGTCCAACATGTACCGCGCCTCTTCTAGCTGCCCGGTGATAAGGACGTAGTCTTCGAACGTGCTAGACGCGCTGATGTGCTTCTCGATCAGCTGCCGCAGCTCGTGCCTGAACTGATATTTGCTGACGGTCATTCGTCTCCTCCCCGCCTCCCTGCCCTGGATCTGGTTCTGTTTATCAGAGCGAAGCGCTCGCTGGCCACGCCCTGTTTTGGCTCGGCCACCAGCGCTGAGCCAGCGTGAGCCGCAACGCGCGCATTGCGGCTGACGAATACTTTTCTATTTGGATACCGGCTTTCCGTCTTGAAGAAACGGTCGGGGCGTGGTCCTGCCTACGTGGAGACACGCTAAGAAGGCCGCCAGCTGAGGCGGCCTTTGATTATTTCAGAGAGCTGCTGATCGAAGTGAACTTCGCGCTGAGCTTAACGCCCAGTCCATTCACGACGGAAATGATAGCAAGTGAGATTCCCGCCGCTATCAACCCATATTCTATGGCGGTAGCTCCGGATTCATTGCGTAAGAAGCGAACTAACGTTTTCACGGTGCGCCTTTCCAAGGTTTAGCCTCTGAACTTTAGCCGCCATTTGTTAAACTAAGCAAAACTTGATCGTTATCGCCGCACAACTTTTGTACGGAACGAAATGCGCGCACTCTGCAAGATCGCGGTCTGATCTCGCCATCCTGCATCAGCTGCGCGCACTCGGCTTGCACGGCAACGAAATACGAGGAGTTCACTCGGCGACACCTCTATGTGAACCCCGACATTAAGGGCTTTAAGACGATGGTCGTATTGGATCGCGCAAAGGTGTCCCCGTTGAGACTCCGTGCGAGGAGTGACCAAGCTCTGATGCGGTGTCTACAGCGCGGATCGGCTCGTTGCCGCCTTTTTTCGTCGCTTAACCGTTATAAAACGCAAAAAATCGTCCCCGCGCTCCTCTAATGTGCCGTCAGTGTTGCGTTCATTCCAAGCTGGTCTTGGTCTCTCCGGAATTGGTATTGGCATCCACGTCGAGGTTCGTCTACTCATGCGCATGATCCGCTTTCCGCTCACAAATTGAGAGGATCAAAAAAGAGCATGATAGCCACCGCGCTTTCAGATCCTCGAGAAATCCTTGCAGAGGACGTCAGAGAAGCCCTCCTGAGATACTATTCTGGGCGGCGCAAGGTCGCGATTGCCATTAGCAAGCCCGCGAGCGACTGCCAGCTGCTATCTCTCTTGCTGGAGGACGGGCAAAGGCTTCACCTGACGGTGACGACCGTGCGGTCGTGATTGTTTATGATGCCTTTTGTATGAAACGCTCCGCCGAGATGACGCACTCAGGCGAGACACTAGATTGTTCGTTCGTTACGTGCCGTATCTGTCGTAGCACGGTCTGCGGGACCAAAGTACTTGTCGCTGGATCCCCGACACTAGCGTCGTGTGGTGAAATCGTTCCTTGCTGTTCGGAAGGCGACGCCAGTCCGATGGTCCTACATCCGTCATGAAAGACTGCAATAGCAGCGACCCTGATACATCGGAGATGACAGATGACCAGCGCGAATTGAGGCGCTGCAAGGAAGAGATTGCGCGTCTCAAGCAGCTGGTTGTGGAGCTTGCTGAAATTGTCTTGCGCAACGTCGCAAAGAGCGCCGAGGGGTGTCAATCGGAACGCCCCAGAGTCTCTGAGTGACGCCGAAGTAGCGCGCTGTTTCCCAGCAGCGCGGCTTCCCGCCTTGGGGGGCATGGGGAGCGGCCCCGCCCTCTGCATGGGGCGGGGCTCCTAATTTCTGTTGGAAGCGCGGCATAGGTCAGGAGACACATTGATGACGGGCGGGACTGATCACGCGCGTCTTGTTGTAACTGATGGCCGCGATTGGTTCTCATCTGCTGTGGCGCGCTAATGTTCAACCGCGACGGTGAATTCTGGACTCAACTTGCGGCCTATCTCTCCGCCATGATCGTCGCGTTGTCTGTGTTGTACAGCGTTGGTCAACTTCTAGCGGGAGACAATCGTGAACTATCTCTTAACCTCGGATTCTTTTTTGGATGGATCGCACGCGGCCTAAGCTAGTGATTGGCGGGGGCGGTCAAACGCCAATGTCACAATCCGACAAAATCGCACTCTTTATCGACGGCGCCAACCTCCACGCAACCTGCAAGGCGCTTGGCTTCGACATCGACTACAGGCGCTTGCTCGTGGAGTTTCAGAGCCGCGGCACGGTGGTGCGCTCGTTCTATTACACGACGATTATCGAGGAGCAGGAATGTTCGTCGATCAGGCCGCTCGTCGATTGGCTCGACTACAACGGCTACACGGTTGTCACCAAGCTAACCAAGGAATTCATCGACGCCAGCGGCCGCCGCAAGATCAAAGGCAACATGGACATTGAGCTTGCGGTCGCTGCTATGGAGCTTGCCGGGTATATCGACCAGATGGTCCTGTTCTCTGGCGATGGCGATTTCCGCTCCCTGGTCGAGGCCGTGCAGCGGCGCGGCGTACGGGTGACTGTCGTGTCCACGATTGCGAGCCAGACGCCGATGATAGCCGACGAACTTCGGCGGCAGGCGGACGAATTTATCGACCTGGCACAGTTGAAGCTGAAGCTGGGTCGCGATCCGTTCGCTCGGTTAGGCCCACGTCAGGACTCGCGCCGAGGCTCGAAAATCGGAGTGCCAGAGAGTCTCTGAACGCCGCAGCCGACTAACAGCCGGCGAAAAACGAAGTTGGATAGTAGCGCGCTTTTCTCGGCAGCGTGGCTCCCCGCCTTTGAGGCGCAGGCGGAGCGGCCCCGGCGGGTATTTGTTGGACGGTCAGCCAAAGTGGAGGCATTTGCACAATGAGCGAATACAGCCCCCCTCCAATCCGATTGGTCCGTCCCGTGAAGAAAAGAGCCGAGAGCCGGACGAGCGATACCGAGCACACTCACGCGGTGGCGACGCGAGAGAGTGATAACGAGCAATCCTATCCTGTGCGGATGGCTTTCATTGCCATACGAGCACACTTGGGAGGTGTCATGGGCTTCTTGCTGGCCGGACGAGTGGCGCTTGCTTTAGCCGTCTTCGTTTCCGCTTCATCGGGTATCTTTTTTGGATGGGTCGCACGCGGCCTAGCGAATGAGTAGCGGGGCGCGAACTGCGGCCCGCTGTTGACTTTGTAAGCTCATGCTGGCAGCGCTTAGGGCAGGTCGCGACAATAGATGACCTGCACTGCAGAGCGACATAAAGCAAACCGCCTCCAGCGAGGCGAATACCAAACACGGAGGACGCAATATCAGATTGGAATTGATGTCGTGCTTGCCTGAGCCGTGATCTGCGGCAAGGATGGTGTTTGATGGAAATCGCGTGGCGGCATCACAGATAATTGCGAGCCATTCGAGAGGGCCGATGGCGCGGAGCGCCTTCGCGGCTAACGCTAGCTCACGTGGAATCCGAACGGCACCAACCAGGCATTCGGATTGACGTCGTTAAGCCGTTTATGCCGTGTCATTCGGCGTGCAATTTTGGGACGCCGATTGATATTCCACTAGAAGTGGTGCTCCGGGCGCACCGCACGGTGCAGATTTGAGCTTGACCGACGGCCGGTACTCAGCAACCATACGTAGATTGACTGAGGAATCACCGCCTAGTGGCGTCGAGGCGGTGCTGTTGAGAGACAAGCTCGGCGTCACCATGACGGGTCATGCAAAGTATATTGTGACATTTCATAGACTCGCGTCGTGGACGACGCGAACAGACATATAGGTTAATAGCATGCGGCTTCTCATTGTCGGCACCTTGAAGGGACTGCTCACGACGGCCAGCAAGATCGCCATCGACGGTGGCGCGACCGTCACCCAGACCGAGGATCATGAACTGGCGATGCGGGTATTGCGCGGCGGCAAGGACGCCGACCTGCTCTTGGTCGACGTCGGGCTCAACATCCGCGACCTCGTAATGCGGCTGGAAGCCGAGCACATTTGCGTGCCGATCGTCGCGTGCGGCATCACCAACGACGCCCGCGCCGCGGCCGCGGCGATCCATGCCGGCGCCAAAGAATATATCCCGCTGCCGCCAGAACCGGAACTGATCGCCGCAATTTTGGTAACGGTGGCCGACGAGGCCCGCGACTTTGTCTACCGGGACGACGAGATGGCGCGGGCGATCATGCTCGCCCAGCAGATCGCCGCCTCCAGTGATGCGAGTGAAACTATCCTATCATAATGCTTCGAGGTGAATATGCAGCAGCGGCGGCATTCGCCATGTGACCTTAAAGCTAGACTAGTAGCAACGGCTCTGCCGCCCAGGACTGAAACGTCCGCACCTGTCTGCACACTCATGGCGTCACCGGTGCCTTCCATTGCATGATGCGCCTTTCCATCGTTGCGAGAATGGCATTGAACGCAAGCCCGATGACCGTGATGCCCAAAATGCCAAAATACATCTGCCGGATCAGGAAGCTGCACTGGCTGTTGATGATGGGATAGCCGAGACCGGCTTTGGCACCGACCATTTCGGAAGCGACCAGCACCAGCAAGGCGGACGCGCTGGCAAGGCGAATGCCGACGAAGATGGTTGGAAGCGCCGCAGGAAGTATCACTTTGCGGAATAGTTGCTGCGGCGCCGGGCCCGTCGTCCGCGCCGATTTGATCAGGAGCGGATCGACCTGCTTCACCGCGGCGATCGTGTTGAGGATCGTGTTGAGCAGGAGCGGCCGGGCGCCGCTATAGATCACCATGGTGATCTTCGACATTTCGCCGATTTCGAGCAGCAGGATGAACCACCGGCAGCAGCGCAAGCGGCGCAGTGTTGCGGCAAATCTCGATGAACTGGTTCAGGAGATTGCCGAGTCGAGCATACTGTCCGACAACAAGACCAAGCGGAACGATGAAGGCGACCGAGATCAGAAACCCGCTCAGGGCGCGCAGCAGGCTCGCGGAGACGTCGTCATAGAGTTCGCCGTTCTGCGCAAGCTGCCAGCCCGCCACGATAACCTCCAAGAACGGCGGCAGGAACACCGGATCGATCAGCCCGAGCCTGGAAGCCGCCTCCCACAAGAGCAACAGGGCGATCAACAACAGGGAGCGTTGTCCGAAGGCAGCTAACCAGCGAGCTGCGGAACGGACCCGGTTCAGAAACGGGGACGGCCGCCCCACTTCGCGGGCGAGCGGCCCGCGCCGCCGGTGCGCAAGCTCCAGCAGCGACAGCGTCTCTAGACTAGACATGAGCCACCTCCTTATCTTCGCGCTCAAACGCGCCTTCCGCCGACACCGCCCGTCAACTGCCCCTGCTGAGCCTTCTGCACTTCCTCGCGGAGCAGGCTCCAGACCTCATGTGCGCCGTCATCGGCGCGGCGTCGACTGTGCCCAACGCTCACGCAACGGATTTTCGTAGCTCATGCGGGACACCTGGGTGACATCCGGAGATTGATCACTGTTGGCTCAGATCAACTAAAGCCGCGCAGGACGGCCCAGTCGGCAACCGAATCGCGCCTGGTTCTGAGTGTGTTGATAGGATCTTCATCTGCAAAACCCAAGGCCATCCCGCAGAAGACCAATTCCTCAGCGGACAATCTGAGCAATTCCGTCAGAGTCTTTGGGTAGCGCGACCAGTATTCCTGCGCACAAGTCGAAAGTCCTTCTTCGACGGCAAGGAGCATCACCGTCTGGATGAAGATACCGAGGTCCGCCCACTGCGGAGAGCCCAGTCTTCGGTCGAGACAGAAGAACAGGCCGACCGGTGCACCGAACAGCTGCCCGTTTCGAGCCAGTTGCTGGATCCGGCCGGCCCGATCTTCCCTCGGAATGCCCATCACCGCATAGAGATCCTCTCCGTATTCCCAGCGCCGGCGCCGATAAGGATCCCACAGCGAGTTTGGGTAAATCTGGTATTCTGGAGGCTCCCCAAGGGGATTTGCGCTAGCGCGCCTCTTGAGTTCGTCGAGCGGACCGCGCGTGAGTGCGTAGACGCGCCATGGCTGAAGATTCCCTCCCGAAGGTGAGCGGCGGGCTCGCTCCAACAGCGTGAGTACCCGTTTTTCGCAAACCGGATCGGGCTTGAAGGAACGGACCGAAATGCGCCGCTCGATGGCTTCGGAGACATCCATACGACTAACTAATATTTGGGGCGGATTGAAACTGACCAGAAGCGCGAGTGACAATTATCATGAAAATTGTGCCAAGCCTCCCACGACGATGCTCCTCATCGAGGCAGGGCAAGGGGTCAGATTTGCAGGCCAATTCACAACCATGCGTACGAACAAAGCCATGCGCGTATGCCGGGCGACGATGCAAACCACCGGGAGATCGATCTACGCGCAATAGGATCGTTCAGAACTATTCTATTGCGCCTTTGGATTTCCTCAGGAAGACCACAAGCATTGATACAGCCAACAACACAGCCAATTGGAGAGCGCCGACTACGGCTGTCTTTGGGCTGATTTCCAGATGAATATCCTGCCACATCAACATTGCGAGTGGAGTTTTGGACGGCGAGCTCAAGAACATACTCAAGACGAGATCGTCGAACCCGGCGAGGAAGGCGAACAAGAAAGCGCTGGACAGGGCGGGAATGAGAAGCGGCAGCGTGACGGTCAAGAATGCTGCCATCGGAGTGGCTCCCAAACCGACTGCAGCTCGCTCGACATCGATGTCGCTGTTTTGCAGGGCAGCGGTCATGATAATGACCACGTAAGGAAATCCTAGCACGGTGAAGCCGAGCCAGAAACCAGCGATGGTGCCGTTGAGGTTTAGCGCGACGGCGAGGAAGAACAACCCGATACCGAGCACGATTTGCGGAAGAATCATCGGGACAA
>Ga0099822_1002983_pt1 | contig 21505 bp, 17 predicted proteins | sample CowpeawhiteBW_FD_76839 | JGI IMG/M metagenome (GOLD analysis project Ga0099822, IMG submission 76839) | Root nodule microbial communities of legume samples collected from California USA - Cow pea white BW | ecosystem: Host-associated > Plants > Roots > Nodule | place: USA: California | collected...
CCGGCACCCGCGTGCTCAATCGCTGTGCGCATCAGCGTGTCGATCAGTTTTTCTAGAACGATCTCACCCGACACGGCTTGCGAGACTTTGATAACTGTAGCTAGATCCAGTTGTTCGACGGGTGCCTCGATCGTGCTTGTGGGGCCGGCAACCGGCCTTTCCTCCCTGAGGTGCGGATACAACTCGTCGAGTTGGCGTACTTTGCCGTAGGCTCTCCAACGGATGTATCCGTTCCGCGCATCCTGCAGATAGGCATGCGCGATTTTCTCGAACCCGCGTGCGGCGTAAAAGCGAGCGGCGACTTCGTTGGCGAGCGCCTCGTTGTGAACAAAGCCGTGCGTGCGCGCCGAGTGAATAGCGCGCTCGTACAGATGTTCGGCATCGAGCGCGCGGCCTTCTATTCGTGCGATCTCCGCCCCGACGAGTGCGGCGCGGTTCTCGAAGTTGTCCGGGCAAGCCGTCGCCCAGACCTCGAGCTGTCGGTGGTGCGCGGCCAGCGCGTCGACATGCTGCTGGCCGGGTGCTGCGGACTCGCAGGATGCCGCTTGGGAGAGTGCGCCGTAGAAGTGATACTCTGCCGTTTCGAGCATTGATGGCGATGTCCAAAGCAGCCGTTGGGCCCGCGACGAGGCCTCAATGGCCGACGCATAGTCGCCGGCAAAGAAGCGCGCCTGCAGCTTGCGGACCCAGTACCAGCCCTCGGCTAGCGCCAGATCCGGGTTCCTGCAGAAACGGGACTCCAGTTGGAATTCGTCAAACTGCCCATTGTCAAAGCAACCGAAAATCGGCGTCAAGCCGCGGAGTGTCCGAATCAGCCCAAGCTGGCCGGCGACGGCATCAATCTCAAGACCGAACCGCATCTTCTGCGCAAACGCGAGGCCACGCTCGGCTTCGCCTTGCACCTCATCGAGTGGATCGCCCGCCGCAAGAAGGTTCGTGTTCAGGTGGCCGCAGCAGTACGCCGCAAAAGTGCGGTCACCGATCTGGTTTGCCGTCTCAAACGCACGCCGCAGCAGATCACGACCTTCCCGGACATGTCTCGTCCAGGGCGTGACTAAACTTCCAAAGTTCAGATAGATCCTGGCCTGGAAGCGCTTTAGCCCGTGCTGTTCGACCAGTTCATAGCCGAGACGGCAGAATAGGAGGCCCGCCTGGTAGTCGCCGAATTTCGGCCCAGCAAGCCTGCCAAGCACCGCATAGGCGTAGCACGAGCCGTCACAATTGCCACCCTCGAGGCTAAGATTGACTGCTCGACAGATGACCAGGGAAGCTAGGTTTGCATCCGTATGCCAGGCAGGCGGCCCGAGCTTCGTCAGGACATCGAGGGTCGCGAGCGATACGGCATTGCTCATCAAAGGCAGATCAATGAGGCTTTCTATCGTACGGGAGCCAAGTTGGGACCAGATCCGCTCATACTCGCGCCGAGCCTCGTCTTCCGTCGGGTGCGGCGACCAGTCGAGGCCCAGGTGGCGGAGATAGTCGAGACCGACTGCGATCGCGCGCCTGGCCTGATCCAGGGTCGTGTAAAGATCCACTTGCAGGCACGTAACGCGGGCTCGTTCGATCGTCGTTGCGGCACGGGCCGACAGCACCGCCAGGCGCTGCTCGGCTTCCGCCAGTGCACCAGTGAGGAACTCACATTCCGCCCGGTGCACCTCCAGCTCAAAGATCAGGCGGTGCTGGCGCTCCCAAGAGTCCTTCGGCAGCAGTGCCGCGCCGGAGACCAGATGGTTCAGCGCTGAGGCATACGCTGTCGAGGTCTTGGCGCGTCTGCCTGCAATGAGATTCAACTCTGCGACCCGCTCAAGCTCCTCAAGTGACGTGATGAGATGCGAGCCGCGGTTGAGCTGATTGACTATTTCGAAGATCGTCTCCTCCAGCTTCTCTGGAGGGGTCTGCGCTGCGAGCAGCATCCCTATTCGGAGATGGGCTTCGGCACGCGATTCCTCCGGGATCAAGGAGTAGGCGGCTTCCTGGACACGGTCGTGGAGAAACTTGTAGGAATCTTCCGAACGAAAGATCAGCCCTGCTCGCACCGCTTCCCAAAGCTGGCCATGCATCTCCTTCTCGGAGTCCTGGTAAACGATCCGCAACATCGTGAACCCTGCGTCGTTGCCCAGGCAGGCGAGCTTCTGCAATGCGTTCTGGGTTTCGGCGGACAGGCGGTTCAGCTTCCCCACCATGAGGTCCACCACATTGTCGGCGTAACCTTTGGCGTGAATGCGATTCAGGTCCCAGCACCATCGCGCCTCGCCATAATCGAAAGTGAGCAATGCTTCGTCGGCGAGCGCTGAAATGAACTGAATAGCGAAAAGCGGATTGCCGGTTGTCTTCTCGTGGATCAGCTGTGCCAGCGGCGTGATTCTCTCTGGTTCGCTGTGAACAGAATCCGCGATTAGTTGTCCCACGTCTTCACAGGTTAGCGGTGCCAACACGATGTCTTGCAATATCGCTCCAGCCTGGCGCATCGCTTCGAGCTTGCGCATCAGTGGGTGGATGGGATCGATTTCGTTGTCGCGGTAAGCGCCAATCAACAACAGGTTGTGCACATCCGGCCGGGTCAACAGATCCTCGAGCAAATCGAGCGTTGCTGCATCGAGCCATTGGAGATCGTCGAGGAACAGGGCGAGCGGATGTTCCGGCCGCGCGAATACGCTGATAAATCGGCGGAACACCAGCTGAAAGCGGGCCTGCACATCCTGTGGCGGCAGCTCGGGGACCGGTGGCTGTTCGCCGATGATGTGGTTCAGTTCCGGAACGAGATCAACAATGAGCCGACCGTTCGGTTCGAGCGCCTCGAGCAGCGCCTCCCGCCATTGCCGCAGCTCCGCTTCGCTCTTGCTCAAAAGCGGGCGGATCAGACTCTGAAAAGCCTGCGCAAGAGTGGCATAGGGGATGTCGCGCTTGTACTGGTCAAACTTGCCCGATGCAAAAAGACCGCGGGGCGGAACAAGTGGCTTATGAAGCTCGTTGACGACCGCGGACTTGCCGATGCCGGAGTATCCGGAAACCAGCACCAACTCCGGCCTGCCGCCGGCGACGATACGGTCGAAGGAGGCAAGCAGGGTATCGATCTCGGCTGTCCTACCATACAATTTCTCGGGGATCAGCAGCCGGTCCGGAGTGTCGTGTTCCCCGGGCGGGAATTCGTCGATATCGCCTCGGGTTTCCCATTCAGCAAGGCAACGCCGTAGATCGCTCTCGGCGCCTGCAGCCGTCTGGTAACGCTCCTCAGCAGTCTTGGCGAGCAGCTTCATAATGATCGCAGAGACGGAGCCTGGGACGTTTTTTAACCGTTCGCCGGGCGGCGGCGGTGCTCTTGCAATATGGCAGTGCACCCATTCAATCGGATCGGCCGCCGTGAAGGGCAGGATGCCCGTGAGCATTTGGTACAGCGTGACGCCGAGGGAGTAGAGATCGCTGCGGGCGTCGACTGAGCGGTTCATCCGCCCGGTTTGTTCGGGTGCCATGTAGGCAAGCGTACCGGCGATGGTCTCGGGAGGCTCGGGTGCCTGCCGCTCGCGGGACAGGCGCGACGCGATACCAAACCCGGTGAGCCGCACGTGTCCATCCGCGCAGTCCACCACAATATTAGCTGGCTTGATGTCTTTATGGATGAGCCCGCGCTGATGAATCTTACCCAGAGCCGAGGTAACAGCGATAGCAAGGCGCAAGAAGCGCTCTACATCCATCGGCCCACCGAGCATACGATCGAGCGGCTCCCCGCCGGGATCATCTAGCACCAGTATGGTCCGACCGGCGTCGCGCGTGAGGGCCAACGGCCGGACCGCCCATGCCCCGTCGAGCACGTCTTTCAGTTCGTATTCATGGGCCAGGCGATCGAGTCTAGTCCGCGACGGGTGGTCGGCGGCAGGGGCAACAAGCAGCACGGCGACCCGGTTGCCCTTGTCGTCCAGTCGCCAGCCGCGGCTGAACACGCGCTCGCCGTCCTTCCACAACACCTGAGAGCTGCCGTCCGAGTACGCGACGTTCAGCGACTGCTGCACCATCTGTCAGACTCCGGCGTCGGGCTTCGGCTTGAAGCCGGCTGATCAAGCTCTTCGCCACACGTGACCTCACTCCAGCCTGGAGAAATCGTACTCCATCACTCGGGAAACGCCAGACGCTCCCGCGCCTCGCCGGAACGGCTATGCTGATCCTCCTCCTCACGGCAGCCAGCCTTGTTGCTTTGAAATTCCTCAGAAATCCTGTGTATTATGGGAGCCTGAAGATCGAGGCGTGAAACCCTCTCCGCTATGGGCCGGTAGTTTCGCTCGAATCGAAATCCTCCCGGAACGAGCGCCGCGCACTCGCCGCCAAACCCAGGCGCGCCCCAGCCAATCCAATAACGGCCGGCTATCAACTCCATGGCGAGAGGTGACTTTCCTTTCAACCGGCTTGAGCTCAATCTGCAGTCAATCGTCCCTCGCCCTCGATATCGGCCGAAGTCGGCTTCCGTTGAGCGGTCGCGGGCCAGAGCTCCGAGGTGCGTCGATCGCTTTGCGACACGCCACCAGGGCGACCACGTTAGATAGGCTGGTACCAACTCGCTTGCGACCAGTCGCTCGGAAACCGCGCGGGGGCGTCATGACGCTTCAGATCTCACAACGAGGCAAAGAATATTTGAGGACATCGCAGATCTTGCTGCGCTCTGCCAAGGCCAGGATGGACCAAGTGATTGCGGCTCAGCTTAAGGCTCTTGCCGAGGACCACGAGCGGCGAGCCAAGAAGGCTTGGCCCAACGCTGCAAGGGATTGCTCGATCCGCCGCTAGACTTGGAGTGAAATACTTCCGACGAATAGGCGTCGCCGCAGCGGCCCAGCGGCCGCTACGTTGGACCTGCCAACGTCGAGTCGACACATGGACGTCTGGCGTTACGCCGGCCGGTTCGGTTCCGATCAACAGCGTGCCCCCTGGTGTGCGGCTTGACCGCAACGGTTACGACCCGGTCAGCATCCGAAACGGGTGATCAGCCTGGGCCGATGCGAACGTCGCGGCCAAGGAACATGACTTAGACGTCTTTGCCACCCGCGTGAGGCGGCCCCTGCACATCGTCGGCGTTCTTGATCTACCGTTTCGACTAGTCGCGCGAGTGTCCCGGCTTTATCGCGCATTGCAGCGAACCGCGGCTCATTCCGCCGCGGCCGCGGCCGCGTTCCTCTGAATAGGCTTGCCCTCGTTCTTTCCTTCCGCGAGGTTGCGCACTACCATGTAGAAGATCGGCGTGAAGATTAGGCCGAACAGGGTGACGCCGAGCATGCCGAAGAACACGGCGACCCCGACCGCCTGCCGCATCTCCGAGCCCGAGCCGGTCGACACCACCAGCGGCAGTACGCCGAGGATGAAGGCGAACGACGTCATCAGGATCGGCCGCAGCCGGAGCCGGCAGGCCTCGATCACGGCCTCCAGCCGCGACCTACCCTCAAGCTCGATATCGCGCGCGAACTCGACGATCAGGATCGCGTTCTTGGCGGCAAGTCCGACCAGCACCACGAAGCCGATCTGAGTCAGGATGTTAACGTCCTGTCCCATGATGCGTACCCCGACCGTGGCTGCGAACAGGCACATCGGCACGATCAAGATCACCGCGAACGGCAGCGTCCAGCTGCCGTATTGCGCCGCCAGTACCAGATAGACGAACAGCACGCAGATCGGGAACACATAGAGGCCGGCATTGCCACCAGTCACCTGTTGATAGGACAGATCGGTCCATTCGAGGGAAAAGCCGCTCGGCAACGTTTTGTCGGCTAAATGCTTGATAGCGCGGAGCGCCGTCGCCGAACTCACGCCCGGTGCCGGCTCACCTTGTACCTCGGACGCCGAGTAGAGATTATAGCGCGCGACACGATCGGGTCCCGAGACATCGTTGAAGTCGACGACGCTGCCGAGCATCACCATGTCGCCGGCCGCGTTGCGGGTTCGCAACCGCGCGAGATCGGAGGCCTCCTTGCGGAACGGGAGATCGGCCTGCGCGGTGACGTGATAGGTGCGTCCGAACAGGTTAAAGTCGTTGACATAGGTCGAGCCGAAATAGGTCTGGATGGTGTCGTTGATGCTGGCAATCGGCACTCCGAGCTTTTGCGCCTTGACGCGATCGATATCGACGAACAGCTGCGGCGTATTCGCCGTGAAAGGCGAGAACACAGAGGTCAGGTTTGGCGACTTCCGCGCGGCGGCGACGAGTTCGTCGGTCACGGCTGCGAGTAGCCCGGGACCGTGGCCCTGTCGATCCTGGATGCGGATGGCGAAGCCGCCGCCGGTTCCGATGCCCGGCACCGCTGGCGGCGGAATCACGATGATAAATGCGCCCTGGATCGCCGACAGGCGCTTGCGTAGATCGGCCGTGATCGCGTTGGCCGTCAGCCCCTTCTTTTGCCGCGCCTCCGGCTCGTCGAAGACCGGGAACAACGCTGCGGCATTACCGGCCTGAGTGCGCGTCGCACCGGAGAAGCCGCTGAACGCTCCAACGCGGACGATGCCTGGTGTATCCAGCGCAATCCGCTCAATTTCGCGCACCACCGCTGCGGTCCGCGCGAGAGACGCCGCCCCCGGCAATTGCACCGAGATGATAAGGTAGCCGCGGTCCTGCGCCGGGATGAAGCCTTGCGGCGTGGTGACGAGAAGCCATCCGGCGCTGCCGATCAGCGCGAGGTAAATTGCGATCATCACCATCGTGTGCCGGATCACGAAGCCGGCGGCGGCTGCGTAGCCGTGCGCCAAGTAGTCGAAGATGCGGTTGAACAGGGCCGTGAAGCTCTCCCAGCCCCGTGCCAGGATGTTCCAACGCGCCGGCGAGCGCTTCTCCTCGTGCGGCACCAAGATCTGCGAGGCCAACGCCGGCGACAGTGTCAACGAGCAGAAGCAGGAGATCGCGGTCGCCACTGCAATAGTGACGGCGAATTGCTGGAAGAATTGCCCGGAGATGCCGCCCAAGAAGGCCGTCGGCACAAACACCGCGCACAGAACTAGCGCGATCGAAACCAGAGCGCCGCCAACTTCTTCCATGGTCTTAAGCGCTGCCTCTCGCCGGCTCATACCGTGCTGGAGATGTCTCTCGACATTCTCGACAACCACGATGGCGTCATCGACCACGATGCCGACCGCGAGCACGAGGCCGAACAGCGTGAGGTTGTTGATGCCGAAGCCGAGCGCCGCCATCGCCGCGAAGGTGCCGACCAGCGACACGGGGATCGCGACGATCGGGATGATCGCAGGTCTCCACCCCTGCAAAAAGACCAGAACCACGATGACGACTAGCGCCATGGCCTCGTAGACCGTCTTAATCAGCTCATGGACGGATTGGGCGATAAATTCGGTGGGGTTGTAGCCGATATTGTAGTCGAGGCCCTTCGGAAAGCTCTCCTTCAGCTTCGCCATAGTGGTGGAAATCGCCTTCGCCGTGGCGAGCGCGTTCGATCCGGGCCGTTGCGTCACCACCATTGCGACCGCCGACTTTCGCAGTATGCGGCTGCTGGTGGCGTAGGACAACGCACCGAGCTCGACCCGGGCGACGTCACGCAGCCGGACGGTACGGCCGTCGGAGCCGGCCTTCACCACGATGTCCTCGAACTGCCTGACATCTTTGAGGCGGCCAGTGAAGACGAGGTTCGGCTGGAACGCGCGATCGGCGATTGGCGGCTCCGCGATCTGTCCGCCGGTGATCTGCAGGTTCTGGGCACGGATCGCCGCCAGCACCTCAGCCGATGTCAGACCAACATCAGCTATCCGGTCGGGATCAAGCCATAACCGCATCGAGTAGTCGCGTGCGCCGAACATCTGAATGTCACCGACGCCATCGAGCCGCAAAAGCTGATCACGGACCTGCAGCAGCGTATAATTGGAGATGTAGAGCTGATCGAACGTATCGTCGGGCGACAGCACGAACACGGCCATCAGGATGTCAGGCGAGTTCTTGCGGGTGACAACGCCGTTGCGCTGCACCTCCTCGGGCAGCCGCGGTTGCGCGATCGCGACGCGATTCTGCACTAGCACCTGGGCCTTGTCGAGGTCGGTGCCGAGCTTGAAGGTCGCGGTGATGGTGAGCTGGCCGTTCGAGGTCGCCTGGCTGTACAGATACAGCATGTCCTCGACGCCGTTGATCTCCTGCTCGATAGGAGCGGCGACGGTGTCGGACACGGTCTGCGCCGAGGCGCCGGGATATTGCGTGGTCACCGTGACTGTCGGCGGCACCACCTGGGGATATTCCGAGACCGGCAGTGTCTGGTAGGCGATCGCGCCGACAATCAGGAGCACGATCGACAGCACCATCGCCAGGATGGGCCGGTGGATGGAGAGCCTGCCAAGATTCATGGCTTCGCACCTGTCGCGGGCTTGTCGCCTGATACGGCCTTTTCACCTGGCACGGCCTTGGCCATCTGCGGGGTCACTTTGGCGCCGACGCGGGCGCGTTGCAGCCCGTCGATGATGACGTGGTCCTCTGCCTTGAGGCCTTCGCGGATCACGCGCAGGCCTTCGTCGAGCGGCCCGAGCGTGACCGGCCTTGCTTCCACGGTGTTGTCATCCTTGACCACGAACACGATCTTGCGCGACTGGTCGGTGGCAACGGCGGTGTCCGGGATCAGCAGCGCCTCATAGGGCGAGGAGCCGATAATGCGGACGCGGCCGAACTGGCCGGGCAGAATCGAAAGGTCGTGGTTCGGGATCACCGCGCGGCTGCGCAGCGTCGCGGTGGAAACGTCGAGGCGGTTGTCGAGGAAGTCCATCTTGCCTTCATGCGAGGGCTTGGTCTCGCCGGTCAGCGTCACCTGCACCGGGTTCGGCGTATCGCGCGAGCTCGGGCGCCTACCTTCGAACCATAGCTTGCTGTTGCGCTGATAGGTTGCCTCGTCGACGTCGAAATAGATGTAGATCGGATCGAGCGACACGATCGAAGTCAGCAGCGTCGCGCCGCCCTCGCTGCCTTGCACCAGATTGCCTGGCGTGACCAGATGCCGGCTGACGCGGCCGGTGATCGGCGCCAGCACATGGGTGAACTCGACGTTGAGCTGCGCGGCCTTCAGCGCACCCTCGGCCTGCGTCTCAGCCGCATGAGCCGCCTGCAAAGCCTGACGGCGCTGATCGACGACCTGTTCGGAAACTGCGCTGGTCTGGACTAGGGTCAAACCACGGTCGAGTTCACGCTTGGCAAGCTCTGCCTTGGCCCGCGCGTCGTCGAGTTGGCCCTGGGCCTGCAACGCGACCGCTTCGAACGGGCGTGGGTCGATGATGTAGAGCAGATCGCCGGCATGGACGATCGCACCGTCCTTGAACGCGACGCTGTTAATGTAGCCGCCGACGCGGGCGCGGACCTGGACCTCCTCTATCGCCTCGAATCGGCCGGTGAATTCATCCCAGTCGGTAACGGTACGCTCGACTGGTTGCGCGACTGTCACCGGCGGCGGCGGAGGCGCGGCCGTCTGCGATCACGCCTTCTCATCACAGCCTGCAAGCGCCAGGACGAACAGCATACCGATCGGTGCGAGGCCGTATCGTCGAAGGCAACGAAACGAACCGCGATCGAGCCGGGGCGCCGGAGCCGGATGTTCCGTTCTGTCAGTCGTACTCACTTCCGTCTCTCCAAGGACCTAAAACGTTGCAATTGAAGTGGACAAGTCGCACCGTTAGCGTCGGTTGGTCTTGATACAGGCGGCAGCATTCGCACCAACGTGCCGATGCCGACCTCGAACTTGATTTCAATGGCGCTGCCGCTTGCTCGGACAAATCGCTGAACCCGGCCGAGACCCGAACCTTGCCATGCGGAGCCGCAAGTTTCGACACGACGATGTTTTGGAGAATGACCTTGCATCGCTGGCGATGGAAATCACCTCTCGCCATGGAGTCGATAAACGGTCGTTATTGCCGCTCGCCGCGCGAGCGTGATGCCATAGCGAGGGATGACACAAGCCGCGTGGCACTCGAAGCCGACGTTTTTATTCTGCAGAGACTTCTAAGCCGCGTTCAGTGGCTAAATCAGCAATCAATGCCATCGCGGCTTGCACAACTGGTGCCGCGAGATTCGCATAGCGAGCCGCGAGAGAAGCTCGTACATGGCGTACGAGAACGGCAAAAAGCGCGCGGGGCGCTGTGGGTCATTCATGACCAGCATGAATAACGACTTTCACGGAGCATTCCTAGCGGTTATGGATATGATAGCTTTACGCGAATGGTCGCCGGATTTAATTGCTGAACGCACTGGCTGGAGCGGACGCGGCGCTGGGATCTCGCACGAACTCTAAAACTTATTTTGCGGCGCTACTGGCGTACACACTCGTCGAAGCCGGTGGATCAATCGTTCGAACGATCGGGGCCTAATCATGACCAAGATCCGCGAAGTTGTCGTCGCAAGCGACCCCATCAATCATGGCGCGCTGGTTGGCCATGTCGGCGAATCTCAGTTTTCTGTCGGCGGCCCGGATGGCGTCGGCCACGTATCTCCCGGTCCCAATCCTTACGACCTTCTTAGCGCATCTCTCGCTGCATGCACCGCTATGAGCGTTCGTTTTCAGGCTCGGCGCCAGAAACTTCCGCTGGAACGGGTGGAAGTTGGCGTCAGCTTCCACCACGGCACCCAAGGCGAAAGAGATTCGTTCGAGCGCACCCTCGTGCTGGGGGGAGAACTCGACGCGCAGCAGCGCGCATTCTTGCTCGAAGCCGCAAACCTCTGTCCCGTTGGCAAAATTCTCGGCATTAGTACGGCTATTAACACACGCCTGGACGCTACTAACTCTGGCCACAACGAAAGCCCTCAGGCCAGCTATGAGGATGATCTGGCTGAACTCCAGATCCCGAATATCAATCCGGATTGAGCGTCTCCGGTGCCGTCGATCACTGGGGCACCGCAGCCTATCATGCCCGCCGGGTCTCAAGTTTCAGTAAACCCGTGACTCTGGATGCCCCGACTGACCGGCGATCGTCGCCTAAGCGCGTCCTCTTTCCGCCTCCACGGCTCTCAAATCGCCGTCCCGAGACGAGGAGGCCCTATCGATTGTCCCAATGACGGCTGAACAAGCGGTCGGCTTCTCAGAAAGTGAGAGAAGATGGATCGTTTAGAAGCAACGGAATATTCAGTTGCTGCAGTTGAGGCTGGAAGCTCTCGGCGGCCGGGCGCCAGTTGAACGTTCCTCTTCCTGCAGCCAGCCGCAAGGTTGCTGATCTTGAGGCTGATCTCAATACCCCAACTCTCTCGCGTCCGCGCCGGGCATTCGCTCCGGTTCACTGCTGCGTTCGACGCGCTCTGATTTTCGCGCGCCGCGTCGGTGGCATCGATTCCATAGCCACTGGTCATTGGACCATCGAATTTCGCGGTCGTATTTTTCCCGATCTGCAAAGGAATTCGGAAGATGACAGCATACCACAAGCAAGGAGGTGGACGATGAAGGCAATCGTCGTAACGGACCAGGCTGCGGGAACGGCCGGGATGAAGCTGGTGGAGCGGCCCGAGCCGCAGGCAGCGATCAACGACGTCGTCGTTCAGGTTTATGCGTCCGGATTCGTCAACACCGAGCTGAGTTGGCCTTCGACCTGGACCGATCGCCTCGACCGCGACCGAACACCGTCGATCCCCGGGCACGAGCTGGCCGGAGTGGTCACCGCCCTCGGCTATGGCACGACGGGGCTGTCGGTCGGGCAGCGGGTGTTCGGCCTCACGGACTGGTCTCGCGACGGCACCCTGGCGGAGTACGCGGCCGTCGAGGCACGCAACCTCGCGCCGCTGCCGGGCGACGTCGACTTCACGGTGGGCGCGAGCCTGCCGATTTCGGGCTTGACTGCGTGGCAGGGACTGATCGTGCACGGACGCCTTCGGGCCGGGCAGCGCGTGATCGCGCACGGCGCGGCCGGCGCAGTCGGGTCGATGGTGACGCAACTCGCACGTGAGCTCGGCGCCTACGTCATCGGCACCGGACGCGCCGCCGACCGTCAGACGGCGCTCGACTTCGGCGCCAACGAGTTCGTCGACCTCGACAATGACGCGCTGGAAGACGTCGGTGAAGTCGATCTGGTGTTCGATCTCCTCGGCGGCGACATCGGGAAGCGGTCCGCGCGCCTGGTTCGAGCCGGAGGAACGCTGGTGTCCATCGTCGGGCCGTCTGAGGCGCGGCCCGCCGACGGCCTCGCGGTCGACTTCGTTGTCGAGTCCGATCGCGCCCAACTGGGTGAGATCGTCCAGCGGGTGCGGGACGGACGACTGCGGACGAACATCGGCACCGTCTCGACCCTCGACGATGCCGTCGCCGCCTTCAACCCGACCGAGCGACGCAAGGGGAAGACGATCATCCGCGTTCGTCCGTGAACGACACGCGCCTTCGATGCACGCGGCCGGCTGCGTCCTATCAGACGCCCCGGGGACAACCTGGGAAACTACCAATGGCCCCTGACATGAGATGTCGAACGGGCTCCATCTCTGCAGCATTGCCGGCAAAGAGAGACAAAGCACTCTCGTACCTCAACCTATCAGTTCACCCATAGGAATCACCATGACTGACGGAATCACCATGACCAACGCCGTCATCGAATGTATCCTGAGCCGCAGCTCCGCCAAGTACTACGATCCTGCCGCCACCTTGAGCGACGACCAAATCCGCGAGCTGGTGCGAATCGGCACTACCGCGCCGACATCCTTCCACTTGCAGAACTGGCGCTTCATTGCCGTACGCACGCCGGAAGCCAAAGCCCGGCTGAGTCCGATCGCTTGGAGTCAGCCTGCGATCACCGAAGCAGCCGTTACCTTCATCGTCTGCGGCCAGTTGGCCGATTCCAGCGTAGTACCAGAGCGCCTGGCACCGGTGGTGGAAGCTGGCATCATGCCGGCGAAGATGGTGCCGGAATGGGAAATCCCTGCACGCGATCTGTACATGGAGTACCCGCAGCGCCAGCGCGACGAGGCAGTACGCACCGGCACCTTCGGCGCGGCGGCGATGATCTATGCGGCCCGCTCGCTAGGCCTGGGTTCGACGCCGATGATCGGTTTCGATGCCGAAGCGGTGCACCGCGAGTTCGGACTGACCAAGGACGAAGTCCCGGTCATGTTGCTGTCCATAGGGGCGGTGCGTCCGGGAAATTGGCCGCAGAAGCCGCGCCGTCCGGTGGCCGATGTGTTGAATCTCGTTTGATTATTGGCGAAACCAAAAATTTGCGGAGAAAGTGATGCCAAGAATTGCGGCTCTAAAGCCGGAACAGGTGCCGGTCGATTCGAAACCGACCCTCGATATGTTCAGCAAGAGCATCGGGTTCATCCCAAATATGATGGCGACTTTCGCGGCAAGCCCGATCGCGTTCAACGCATGGGCCGCGCTGCTCGGCTCGTTGAGCAAGGCGCTCGACGTGAAGACGCGTGACAGCATCGGCCTCGCTGTCTCCGAAGTGAATGGCTGCGACTACTGCCTGACGGTTCACAGCTTTACGGCCGATCATATGGCCAAGCTGCCGGCCAATGAAATCATCCTCGCTCGGAAAGGCCATGCGAGCGACCCGAAGCGGGACGCCGCCATCCGGTTTGCGTGCAAAGTCATCGAGACCCGCGGCAAGGTCAGCGACGCCGATCTGAAAGCCGTCCGCGATGCCGGCTACACGGATGCGAACATCATCGAGATCGTCGCGCTGGTGGCCATGTACTCCTTGACGAACTTTTTCAATAACGTGTTCGATCCCGAGAAGGACTTTCCCGCCGTTGCCCCGGCTGGCTCGATCTGAACTCTATCCGGGTCGCATCGCCGATCTCTGAGGGTGCTCGGAGCTTTTATGTGATGCGAGCGTAACGCCAGAGCCCGGATGCACCCAGGAAAGATTAATGCGTCCGGGCTTTTGATATGTGCCGAGTCGAAACCGTCAACACAATCGGCGTTGAAGCTGACCAATATCTTCACAGGTGAAGCGTGAACAAGTCACAGAAGGTTGTTGTTGTCACCGGTGCATCACAAGGCATCGGCGCCACAGTCGTAAAGGCATTCCGAAAGCTCGATTACCGCATTGTCGCAACCTCACGTTCGATCAAGGTGTCGGACGACGTGAACATCCTGAGCATCGCCGGTGACATCGGTGATCCCACGACCGCCCAACGAGTCATTTCCGAAGGCGTCGCACGATTTGGCCGGATCGATACCTTGGTGAACAACGCCGGCATCTACATCGGAAAGCCTTTCACCGAACACACCGCCGAAGACTACGCTGCCGTGATGAATGTGAACATGGCGGGCTTCTACCACATCACGCAACTCGCGATCGCCGAGATGGAAAAGCGTTCGAGCGGCCACGTGGTGAGCGTCACGGCCAGCATAGACCAAGTGGCAATCAGTGGGGTCTACTCGGTCTTGGCAGCTCTGACGAAGGGGGGCGTCAACGCCGCCACGAAGTCACTGGCGATCGAGTACGCGAAGAAAGGCATCCGCGTGAACGCCGTCGCTCCCGGAAACATAAAGACGCCAATGCACGCGCCTGAAGTTCACGAAGCGCTGGGAGCTTTCAACCCTATTGGACGCATAGGTGAAACAACCGATATCGCCGACGCCATCCTCTTTCTCGACTCTGCACCGTTCATCACTGGCGAGATCCTGCACGTCGACGGCGGGCAAAGTGCTGGCCACTGAGCTGCGCCATCACTGATCGTGAATCACGAATAGGGCGATGTCTGATCCAACTTTCATGCGCTGGCGGGCGCAGTTCCCCGATCGGCTTTTACGAAGCGCGCGAGCTCGTCGGCTTCGGCCGCTTTCTTCAAAGCGTGGCTAGACCGCGGCCTCGCGCGTCCAGCGGTGCAGCGCGGACTAAAAGTGACGGCACTGACCGAAGAGAGTAAACTATGAATAATATCCTCCATATTGATTGCAGCCCGCGCGCGGAATCGCACAGCCGGCAGCTTTCGGCGGCCATCGTAGAGAAGCTCCTTGAGGTCGCGCCCGACGCGAGCATCTGTCGGCGAGATTTTGGCGCTGCCCCGCTGCCGCATGCCGCTTCTAACTACGCCACTACCCTATCGTCGCCGGCGACATTGGCCGCCCCGCTGAAGGGGTCGCTGGACCTTTCTGAAATGCTCATCCAGGAAGTCGAGGCGGCCGACGCGATCGTCATTGGAACGCCCATGCACAACCTCACCGTTCCCTCGGTCCTCAAGGCGTGGATTGACCAGATCCTGCGCGCCGGCCGCACCTTTAAGTCGACGCCGACCGGGAAGGTGGGAATGCTCCGTGATCGTCCGGTGTTCATCGGCATCGCTTCCGGTGGTGTCTTCGCCGGCGACCGGGCCAACCAGCCCGATTTTCTCACGCCGTATCTCGCAGCTGTGCTGGGCTCCATTGGCCTGAGAACAGTGCAATTTCTCCCCATGCAGGCCACCGCGTTTCTCGAGGGGGACAACGCCACATCAGCGAGGGAGAAAGCGCTCGCGACGATTGACCTGGCGGTCATGCGGGAAGTTCCATGTCCCGCGACTGTCGAACGAGAATAAACCATGAAGGTCGTCGTGATCGGCGGCACCGGGCTGATCGGCTCGAAGACAGTCGCCATTCTGCGCCGGGGCGGCCACGAGGTGGTCGCGGTGTCGCGCAAAGCTGGTGTCAACACCGTCACCGGAGAAGGGCTCGAGGGAGGCATGGCCGGCGCGCAGGTGGTGATCGACGTCTCCAATGCGCCGTCGTTTGACGCCAAGGCGGTGATGGAATTCTTCGAGGCCTCCGGACGGAACCTTCTCGCGGCGGAGGCCTCGGCGGGCGTTCGCCACCATGTCGTTCTATCTATCGTCGGGACCGATCGGGTGCCCGGCCAAGCCTATTACCGCGCCAAAGTCGCGCAAGAGAAATTGGTCGAGGCTTCCGGTATCCCCTACACGATCATTCGCGCGACCCAGTGCCTGGAATTCCTCGGCGCTATTGCCGACGCGAGTACTGATGGACACGTCGTCCGACTGCCGCCCGGCCTGCTTCAGCCTATCGCGGCCGACGACGTCGCTGCCATCGTCAGCGAAGTGGCCCTCGCTAGGCCTCGAAACGGGATCATCGAGATCGCGGGCCCGGAGCGAGCGCCGTTCAGCGAAATGGTCGGTCGCTATTTGGATGCTGTGGGCGACCCGCGGGAGGTCGTGAGAGATCCCGAAGCCCGATATTTCGGCGGGCGCCTAGAGGAAGAGTCGCTCGTGCCATGGGGCGAGGCGCGTCTCGGCTGCCTCAATCTGGAGGAGTGGTTACGCCGCTCGCGTAAGGAAGCATGATCGCGTTTCCATGATATCCATGATTGAAAATCACCGCCGACATGGAGGCGATCGTCAAGCGGGCGATCCTGTCGTTCGTCGCGACAGTCAACGAGGAGGGAACGCCCAATCTTCCGCCGAAGATGTCCCTGACGGTCATGAACGGCGTTCTCTACCTTTCGGCGATATCGCATCGCCTCGGACGATACTAAACTTGAAGCGCAATATCCGGGCAAGGTAGCGATATCTTATGTCCCAAGTCGATTGGCTAAGTCATCTCCTGCAAATGATCACCATCACCGGCCAGCTCGAGGTCCGTTGCGCCTACGGTGCACCGTGGCGGGTGGCTTGGCCGCGGTCCGCGGCGAATGAAATTCCCTACCACGTCGTGCTAAAGGGCCGGGCCATTATCGAGGATCCGGAGACGCGGACGACCAGAAGGCGGAGATATCGTGCTGCTGCCTCACGGATCGGCGCACGTGCTGCACGATGGCAGTGGGCATACGCCAGGACCAACCTACAATAGCCAGCGTTCGGCCGGATGGATGCTCAGCGCAAATGATGGCCAGGGCGACCGTCTGGACATGTTGTGCGGGCGATTTTTCATCGGGCCGCCCATGATCGGCTGATCCGCAACTACCTTCCCACCAATCTGGTGGTGCGGGCCATGGACGGCGATGATGAAGAGGGCGTCGGGTCCGCCGCGAACCACCTTGCCAATCTTGTCGGGCTGATGCGGATCGAGTCCGCCGGAGACAAGCCGGGCAGCAACGCCATCCTGAACGCGCTTTCCTCGGCGCTATTCACACTGACACTGCGCGCGGCAAGCGAATCCGAGCAAGCTCCCGAAGGATTGTTGGCGGTGGCCGGAAATCCACGACTAGCCCCGGCCATTTCAGCCGTGTTGGCCGATCCGACCCGGCCCTGGAATCTGCCCGATCTGGCTGACTTGTGCGGCATGTCACGCGCCACCTTCATGCGGCACTTTCAGGACAAGCTGGGCCGCTCAGCCGCGGATCTGTTAGTCGATATCCGGATGAGCCTGGCCGCCAACGAGCTGAAGAAGCCGGCGATCACCACCGAGGCTGTGGCCGAGGCGGTCGGGTATCAATCCGTATCAGCATTCCGGCGCGTGTTCGCCGACAAGGTGGGGATGACGCCGGGAGAATGGCGCCGTCTGGCGCGCGAGAGCGTGTAAATACGTCTCGCGTTCGGTTCGGACCGGACGAGAGGCTAGGCGCCGAGCGCGCAGTCCTTCGCGTGACCGATGCGCGAGACGCCCCTCTATACCTGCAGCACGTAAAGCTCGATGTCGAGGAGACGACTTGGTCTGCGCCACGCCGTTGGGGGAAGGCATCAACTACCCGCGCTGGTTTGATCCTTTTGGGCACTTAGTTGAGCCAATCGCGTCTCGAAATCGGCATCGCGAGGCCTAAAGTCAAGGTCGTTAATCACCTGATGAAAGAGCCACACCATGAGCCATATCGCTATCCCTGCCACCGAACCTGCAACCGGCGTCGCCGCCGCAATCTACACGCGGGCCAAGAAGAGCAGAAACACTCTCGCGCCCCAACCTTCCCATTCACCCAAAGCACCAACGATGACGAACGCCGTCATCGAATGTATTTTGAGCCGCAGCGCCGCCAAGTACTACGACCCTGCCGCCACCTTGAGCGACGACCAAATCCGTGAACTGGTGCGTATCGGCACCACCGCACCGACATCCTTCCACCTGCAGAACTGGCGCTTCATCGCCGTACGCACGCCCGAAGCCAAGGCTCGGCTGCGTCCGATCGCCTGGAATCCGCTCGCGATCACCGAAGCAGCCGTTACCTTCATCATCATCGGCCAGTTAGCCGATTCCAGCACAATACCAGAGCGTTTGGCGCCGGTTGTGGAAGCGGGCATCATGCCGCCGCGCATGGTGCCGGAGTGGGAAATCCCGGCGCGCGGTTTGTATTTCGATCAGCCGCAGCGCCAGCGGGACGAGGCAATACGCTCTGCCACCTTCGGGACGGCCGCAATCATTTATGCCGCTCGTTCGCTTGGCCTGGGTTCGACGCCGATGATCGGTTTCGACGCCGAAGCGGTGCACCGCGAGTTCGGACTGGCCGAGGACGAAGTGCCGGTGATGCTGTTGTCGGTGGGGCCGGAGCGCCCAGGCAACTGGCCGCAGAAGCCGCGCCTGCCCGTGGCTGACGTGCTGCACTTCGCATGATTTTCAACAAATCCAAGTAACTGACGGAGACCACGATGCCAAGATGTACGGCTCTAAAGCCGGAACATGTGCCGGCCGATTCGAAGCCGACCCTCGAGACGTTCACCAAGAACATCGGTTTCACCCCGAATATGATGGCGACGTTCGCGCACAGTCCGATCGCCTTCAACGCATGGGCCGCGCTGCTCGGCTCGTTGAGCAAGGCGCTCGACGTGAAGACGCGCGACAGCATCGGCCTCGCAGTCTCCGAGGTGAACGGCTGCAACTACTGCCTGACAGTTCACAGCTTTACGGCCGAGCACATGGCCAAGCTGCCGGCTAACGAGATCATCCTCGCCCGAAAGGGCCATGCCAGCGATCCGAAGCGCGATGCCGCGGTCCAGTTCGCCCGCAAAGTCATCGAGAGCCGGGGACACGTCACTGACGCCGATCTGAAAGCCGTCCGCGATGCCGGCTACACGGATGCGAATGTCATCGAGATCGTCGCGCTCGTGGCGATGTATTCGCTGACGAACTTCTTCAACAACGTGTTCGATCCCGAGAAGGACTTTCCCGCCGTTGCCCCGGCTGGCTCGATCTGAACTCTATCCGGTCGCATCGACCATCTCTGAGGCTGCTTGGAGCTTTTATGTGATGCGAGCGTAACGCCAGAGCCCGGATGCACCCAGGAAAGATTTTTGGGAACGTGTCCGGGCTTTTGGTATGTGCCGACAAGGTTTTTCACCAAAGGCAAGGGTGACAAGCGGCCGATTGTCATCATGACGACCGGCCTGACACTTATCGGCGCCAGGGCCGGGAAGGTTCGGGCCGGGCCCGCTTATAGGACAGCGATTGTCGGTGATCATGACACGAGGCGCTTGGCCTTGTGTCTTCATAACTTGCGCATCAGCCTCTTTGTGCCTTGGCATTGCGGCTTTGAACAAGCACGTCGAGGACGAAATCATTCTGATCGACGGCCCGCGAAAGCCACTGCTTCTTACTTCTGCATCGATGGCATCGATTCCATAGCCAAAGGTCATTGGAGCATGGAGTTTCGTCCGTCCTATTTTGGTTGGCTGCAAAGGAGATCGGAGGATGAAGACATATAACAAGAATCTCGAGGCAGTGTTCCGGCTGACGCCAGAACAGTACCGGGTCACGCAGCAAGACGGCACGGAGCAACCGTTTCAGAACGAATACTTGGACAACAAAGAACCAGGTCTCTACGTCGATGTGGTGTCGGGCGAGCCGCTATTCGCGTCTGTCGATAAATTCGACAGCGGCACCGGTTGGCCGAGCTTCAGAAGGCCCTTGGAACCGGCGAACGTCGTCGAGAAAGTCGACCGGTCCCACGGAACGATCCGCACCGAAGTTCGCTCCAAGCACGGCGACAGTCACCTAGGCCATCTGTTTCCTGGCGGACCTCGGGATATGGGAAGTCTGCGTTACTGCATAAACTCCGCGTCTCTGCGCTTCATTCATCGTGATCAGCTTGAGAGCCTTGGACATGGCGAATACCTCAAGCTTTTCACTCAGGAAGCCTAGCGATGCTACAAAAACTGACGGGTCGCGGAACCCAAGCCGATGTGATCGAGATCATCTTCAACGCCGACCAGACAACTTATCGGGATCTGCTCGGATCTTTCTTCCGGATCCATGATCCGACAACACTCAACCGCCAGGAGAACTGCGCTGGATCATGACGAAGACGCTATGCCAACTAAGAGATTGAACGAAGGTATCGCGTATTCGCAAGGGACCCGCAGGAACTGCGATTCAAATTGACAGGCAGCTCCAATAACCGGCCTCAGTCCGATCTATCAGGCGACGACCGCTCCGATCGAATGATTCGAGCCCGTATCATATCGGCTCGAACTCATAGCATGGAAAGGAACGACAAATGACAGTCGCAACATGGAACGGATCAGTGATAGCGGAATCGGAGAAGACCGTTGTCGTCGAAGGCAACCATTGCTTCCCGCCCGAGTCCGTCAATGCGCAATATCTCAAGCCGAGCACGACGACCAGCCGATGTCCATGGAAGGGCCTTGCAAATTACTATTCGCTAATCGTCGATGGCAAAATTAATGAAGACGCAGCCCGGTATTACGCCAAGCCCTCCGATGCAGCAGCGGCCATCAAGGGCTACATCGCTTTCTGGAAAGGTGTGGATGTTAGGTAATCGACTGACCGTCGTCATCACCCGAATTTCCGCCCAAATATGGTGTATTCAGCCAGCACATGAATGGGCGGGCAATTGGACGATCGGCCCGTTCAGTAGCGAATGAGTCCGAACAGGCCGAATAGCTCGTCCGCATCCTGCCAAGCCTCGGCGACCCTCCATCCACCAGAGCGGGCAAGCCGCTCGAAGCTCTCTGCAGTATATTTTCGGGAGCTCTCAGTGTGGATGGTTTCCGACATTCTGAAATGGAACGTGTGTTCACAGAGTGTAACGCGCTGATCGCATAAGCTTACCAGGTGCATCTCTACGGCTTTCTCGATCTCGTTCCAGCGCGCCACGTGCTTGAACTGCTCTAAACGGAAGTTGCCGCCCAGTTCGGTGTTGATCCGCTCAAGGAGGTTGAGGTTAAAAGCCGCCGTCACACCCGCGCTGTCGTCGTACGCACGCAGAAGCATATCTACGTTTTTCTGGAGATCGACACCGATGATGGCGCGTCCGTCGTCGCCCAGGTGTCGCCCCATCTGCGTAAGCAAGGTCTTCGCCTCGATCGTATTCAAATTCCCCATCGTCGAGCCCGGGAAAAATCCAGTCCTGCCGCCACTGGCGCCATCAAACGGAACCTCAAATACATCCAGGAAATTGCCCTCGATGGGGCGGACGCAGAGCGATGGGAAGCGCGAAGCGATCCTCTTTGACGTTTCTGCAAGGAAGGCATCGGCGATATCGATCGGCACGTAGCCTCGTGGGTCACGCAGCCCTGCCAGCACAAGCTCCGTCTTAAGGCCGGCTCCCGCACCATACTCGATGAGAATAGAGCCAGACTCTACAAAATCGGCGATGTCACTCTGCCGCTCTCGCAAGATCGACGTTTCGGCTCGAGTCAGATAATACTCATCCTGCCTCGTTATCTCCTCAAAAAGTGCAGATCCACGCTCGTCGTATAACCAGC
>Ga0099822_1002987_pt1 | contig 21492 bp, 9 predicted proteins | sample CowpeawhiteBW_FD_76839 | JGI IMG/M metagenome (GOLD analysis project Ga0099822, IMG submission 76839) | Root nodule microbial communities of legume samples collected from California USA - Cow pea white BW | ecosystem: Host-associated > Plants > Roots > Nodule | place: USA: California | collected...
AACCCATTCATTGATTTCACATGCCAAGATTCTTCAATCACATCTATCCAATTTATAATACAGAACATACCATGCCTTTCATTTCACAGATTTCATACATCACACAAACACATCATAAACCAATAATACAATTTACAATTTAGCAAAGTCCCCCAACCCGCAGCGCATCTCGCTCAAGTCAAGAGCCCTCGCTCAGGCGAGAGGGGTACTCTCGCTTAGGCGATAGACTCTCGCTTAGGCAAGATCGCGACTAGTGTTGGAACTTTCTCGTAGGCTCGCTTAGGCGAGTCCTGCATCGCCTGGGCGAGACAACCTCTCGCCCAACAGTGACATCCCTCGCCTAGGCTAGACCACAGTAGCATTCCAGGCCTTCACTCCTCCTCGCTTAGGCGAGTGGCTCTCGCCTGAGCGAGACTAGGCCTTGCTCAAAACCATAGTCCTCCGCCTGGGCGAGGTTTCGCGAACCCTTAGTTTACTCCTGCAAGTCTCGCCTGGGCGAGTTACTCTCGCCTGGGCGAGATTAACAGATCCCGCCACTGCTCCTCCTACAACAATCACATGCTCGCACCCAAAAGACAGTACATGGTAGTTCACGCATTCAACACAATCATATAGTGCATACAACATCTAACCAACTCTAACTCAGTCATAAAACAATCAAGACTCAGACTCTAACTTCCCGGTACCTGGAAAAAGTTTAGCTAAGACCCCGACGGCACGACCACGAGCGCAGCAGCTCTAAGGATGAACTATAGGCTTAAATAGGGGTGGGATAGAACCAAAAAATGAAGTTAACAAAGGTTTTTAACCGAAATTATGAAAAGATGGTAAAAGGGAACCAACACGGCTAGAAGAGATACTTACATGGAGCACAAGTTCTCTTAGCTCAACGTGACAGTGGAAGCAAACCCTAGCGGAGGGGTTGACGGCTGCAGTCTTAGGTTCTCTGAAATGAATGGAAAATGTGACTTAGGACAACTAAGAATGATTTAATCTACTGGGCCAGCCCTTAGGCCCACTTACAAGTGCAGCCTTTTAGTTTAGGGCAGGAAGATAAAGAATAATCTTAATGGGCCTTACACCTACAGCCCAAACAAGGGCACAGCCCATGACGTGGCCAGACATAATTAATAATCTATAAATATGCATGGATCCCACGAATTAATGGTACACATTCATTACTTTCCTAATCACCAGATTTGACTTTCTTAGAGATTTTGCTGACTTGAGCTTCGGAGTCCCTTCTGCAAGTAACCCCTCTCGGGTCCAAACCGATTGCATCGAGATATCCATAAGCGACATGTATCAACCGGGAGGAAGCCTACCAAGGAGATGCCGGACCAGAGTAAGGTAATGCTTGTGTTTAACATATCTTATTTGTTTTCTGTAGGAACAATTTGCGATTTTGGCATTGTCAAAGTGAATACTGGAAAACTCATATGTTAGATCTTGTCAACACTAAATTGATGTTAGTTACATGAAATCAACAATGGTTACCATGAATTCTTATATAAACTAGTGGTGTTTGTATCTGCATTTTGTTATAAAAGAATTTTAACTTCATTTGGCTCATTTTGTGAAATTAGTAATTTAAAAGTGTTTTCAACAATCATATTTTTTTAAGAAAGCTTCTAAAGATAAGAACCAAAGTAAGAATAAACTCGTAAAAGAGATTCCATTTAATTTTCAAGGTGTGTTTTTACAAATGGGAGAGACTCCTATTTATAACGGAGTAGCTCAGCCTATGGGAGAAGAATGAATAAGAAAATGGAGTAAAATTTGTTAATCAAGAATTGAATCCAATAACATGATTAAAACATATTAACCTCTTGAAATTAGGAAATGCACATAGATAGTTCCTTGAAATTAGGGTTGAAATTAGGGAGATGTAATAACTACAAGTGAAAAACAATGATGAATTAAGTGGATTGCACATGAGTGGCGCATAAGGGAGTTCTAATGGACACAAAATTACTCTTGAAAGCTTGAAGGTCAAGTGGAAAAGTTAAACTCCTCATGTGAACATGAAAGTTAATCTTAAAGTTAAGTTATCTTCCAGTTATTATAATAGTATTTAATTTACATGGTATTAACTGTCTTAAGTTTATTATTACCTTAATCATTTGATGTACGATTGATTGAAAATACATGTATGAACATTCGAGGAATTTATCTTAATTAGATTTTAGTGATGAGTATAAGACACACCCTTAACTTTGTGAAACGGTTAGAGCCATATTTAAGTCGTGTAATTGATCATGAATAGAAAAACTATTAATACTTCAGCGTTTGGCTTAAGACAATTCCCTTTACTTAAAGGTAAAAAATAAATGTAACTTTCAAAAATATTTATTTTCTTTTTCAATCGAACAAAATTACATAAAATATCACACTATTCTTTCTTAGTCTGTTGAGGGGAGAGAATGATGAAAAATATGTGTTTCCGTTAACATATTCATAAATGGTTTAAAACGGAAAACATAGTTCAAAATTAATACATGAAACTGCTATGTACAAATGACGATTGCCATGTCCAGTGTCACATACGTGTTTTAGCTTTCTAGCGCCTTACAGTCATTGAAGCTCCCTTTTTCTTGCCTGATATCATAGCAGCATGTGACCATGAGGATGGCTTAAAGCCACCAGCTATAAGACTGGAGGCTGAAGTTGCACAAATTTTTCTTCTTTTTGATTCTAGCTCTTGTTTTCTCTTATCAGAGATAGAATAGCTAGACACTCCAGAGAAAATTGATTCGGCATTGATCAGTGCCCTCTTGTCCTTCCTATTCTTTTCAAACTTTGTTGAAAACTTCACTCTTTTTGCTGTGGCAGAATCTTCTTCAGTAGCTGGTAGTAGTCTTATGCCAAGGCCTATTTTCTTGGAAGCATTCTCTTCTTCAGCAACTCTTTTCTTCTGACTCTGACAAAATGTACAAGTGTCAACCAATATTTCTTTTCTTTAGAGCAGGCTGGAAATATTATTTACAAAAGACCAATATACTCTAGGGTTAAAATGGAAAAGCAATAGACAAATAAACTACAATAAGTATCATGAGCCAAGGAGTATACTCTAAGCCGGGCCCGTAGAGTCTTATTGAGAGCATAGTCATCTGAATGTCTGTTATCAGACTGCCTCTGGAGACGTACGAGCACTGGTTCAGATTCCTTCTTCTTCTTCAAGTCTTCTTCCTGGTGTTCAAGGCGGTAAAATGGATCTGCAAGCTTACCCCTTTCTGAAAGGAAAATTAAATATGAAGATAGTTAGCTAACTTTAACGACAACATTTCAGTTTGCTAAACATGGTCAAAGGCAAAAGGAAAATAAGGGTATAGCACTAGATTTAGAAAAGAAAACATTTCATCCATTCAGACAGCCATTGGCCAGTGGGGTCTGACAGAATGTTCTCTCTGCTTCTCAAAAAAAGTTGGTGACTGCATGCACTAACACATTCAGGCTAGCACATACTGCTAAAAAGTTTTCACTAATACGGTAATACACACCTTTACAGGCAGTCAATTCAAAAGTTTTGGCATCCTCAATATCAAAATCTTCAGTTAAAGAAAACATATACTGCTAAGTTTTCACTTATACTGTAATACACACCTTCATCGGCAGGCAATTCAAAAGTTTCAGCATCTTCAATATCAAAATCTTCAGTTTTCTTCTGGGCCCCACTAATAATGACATATTCACAATTCTTAGGATCAGTCTGAATGACGATCTCATGTTTGCAGCAAGCAGACTTCATAGAGAAGCTCCATATCTGAAGGACCAATAAACATTTATTAGATAGTTAACAAGAAAACTTAGGTGGAACATTACTAGATGAGGGATAAAATAATGTATAAGCAAAGAGAAAGGTATAAGGCAATCAACACCCACATAATAGTGGCAAACTAAACAAAATATAACTATTCGTAAGTTATATCAGGTCCACCCTTTAAATACCAAAATGATACAATTAATCACATCCACTGAAAAAATAATTTAAATTCAAATGCATTTGCAGTCGACCTTAACAAACCTTTGTTGAGTAATAGTTCCCAACTTGCTTTTTCTCTGCATTGAACCGAACACCCTTTGCAATCATTGAATTGCATCCTCCACACCATATATTATAAGGCATCTCAAATCTGAAAGTAGTTTAGCCAGATGAAGTCAAATTAAATATTGAAAAAAAACAATATCAACATGGTATCTTAAGCAAACCAATTTAGAAACAGTTAAATGAATGAGACATGTAACAACAATTTTTCCAAGCTTCCATATACACCAGACCAGTTTAGGTCTCGTGGATCTATCATACAAACTGATAGGAACCCAAACACTTGGGATTTTCTTTAATAAGGGGAGAGAAGCAACTACTTAAATACTCTGCCAATCCCATACTATTCATTATGGGATTTTGGGATCCCATCATAGCGAAGTGCATATCACAAGCTTTGTTACAATTACACCAGCCATCCTTGGTCCCCTTTCTGATCTAGGAGGGATCTCACAATTTTATAACCATTGATTTTTGTGTCGAAAACTATTTTGAAACCAAGCACTTGCACAAACAAGAAAATTAAATCTGTATGAACATGTTCAAGCATGTAATATTTCATACAGATTCAGTTCAATCAAAAGGCTTCATTAGAAAATGCTCATAATTCATAGCATCAATACTTTCAATTTTGTTATTTTTACACTTTGTCCATGTGCTGAATAAAAGAATATATACCAAATACTACAAAGGCTCGTCATTCACATTCATCTATCATTTCATTTTCCAGACTATAGAACTTCAAGTAAGATAATGTAGTGGGACACATAATTGGGATCCCTTATTCACCAATGGAAGACAGTTAATATGACTAAATGGTTTCTGCAGCTACTTCTGATTACCTTATAATCAGGATACCCTGATCTAGTTTTCTCGCCCTCTCCCGCAAGGCATGCTGACCATGAAACTTGTTCAGAGAACCCTGAAAAGGTAGAAAGTGTATTAGTCTCTTGATACTAGACAACTGTTGAGTTACAGGAGAGCTTAATGAAACCTGTTATTTAAACATACCTGACTCGGTTCCCATTCTGGAGGATAGTAGAAGTTGTCTGCTCTAGCAGCCGCAAGCGAAGACTGTAACAATCCAATCAGAGCAAACTCAGTATACCAGGAAATTAACAGACACCAAATTGACCAATACATAAGAAGCATCAAGAATCCCTCTTAAAAAACAAAATTCAAACAGACAACCATTAAGCCACAAACCAATCAATTGTATTACGAAAGCAGAATCCATAGTTTTCTCAAGGAAAGCAGTTCTATCAAACATTTATACACCTACATATTAGCCACAAGCATGTTCTATCAGCTTACAATTATCAATATGCCTATTCGTTTCCCCTTTTACAAAATTTGACCATGAAAACGAACGATTTTCAGTGTACAGATTGAATTACTGCAATTAAAGTTTCTTAACACAACAAACAAGAACACAAATAAAACGGCTTAATCCAAACAGAAGATACATAATTGAATCCAGAAATTATGAAGCACGTAATAGAACAAACCCTAATTGTGATCGTATAACTATAAAACGTAAAAGAAAAATAAGAATAAAAAAATCGAACCATTGTTGATTATCTTCTTCAGAGATTATGAAGCTTTTCCCGCGGAATCTAAGATTCTTCACTGATCAGAAAATTTCGATCGGAATAAAATTTGTCATTCTAAGGTGCAGTTGTTTATAAATAGTATTGGTCTAATCTTTCGGGTCGGTAATGTGATAACCTGACCCGATTAAAAATTATTTTCCTGCCACAAAAACTACTCCACAATAGCGTCACTTGACCAATTATATCCTTTTCTTTCATTAAAATCAAATGTACTTTGGAAACAAAAAATAGTATTGTTTATTTTTAGGACTAATTATAATTTTTCCTAATTTTTTTCAACAATTTTAATTTCTTATTTTTTAATTATATACAATTTTAGACTAATTTTTTATTAAATATTTAATCATAAGTAATTTTGATCATTTAAAAAAAAAGCCAATATTAAATTAAATATAATAATAAATCATACAATTATTATTATTTTCAATATAATGCAATATATCGCGAGTATACTGTGATTCCTTAATTTTACTCATAGTGTAATGAAAGTAATGTTATTTAATCAATTCTCTGTTCAAAAAATTTATTAAATCATTATTTAATTATATTATTCCTATCCATTTTTTATTCTGTAAAATAATCACGAGACTAATGTATTTTTTCCTTAGTCTCACCGTGTTATCTTCAAAAGGGAAAAACTATAAAGAATTTAACTAAAACTTAACAATAATTAAAACTCAAAGAAATAAAAGTTGCATAAAAGGAAATTCAAAGCCTAAAATTAACAAGAAAAGTTACAATTGAGGAACTACAGTAAAAAAAAATAAGAACCGAATTTATGAACTTTTCAAAATATAGAAAGTAAAATTACAATTAAGCCTATAAGATCTGAAAACTTTTAATAATTAAAAAATATATATTTAAGGTGCTTTATTATATATTTAAGAAGATATATTTTATTGTTATAAAAGATAAAATGGTTTACTAATTACTTAAAAGATTTGTTTTATTTAAAAAAATTTCTAAGAGATAGAATTTGGTAAATAAACTATTAATTAAATATATATTATTAGATATTGTTAGATATTATAATATATTTTTAGACATTTTTATATATTATGACATCACATATTACTATATATTATTAGATATTAGGAGATATTTAAAATAGTTTACTAATTACTTAAAAGATTTGTTTTATTTAAAAAAAATTCTAAGAGAGAATTTGGTAAATAAATTATTAATTAAATATATATTATTAGATATTGTTAGATATTATAATATATTTTTAGACATTGTTAGATATTATGACATCATATATGATACCCTTTTTATTATTTCCTTCTCTTCTCATTCCACGTGCACCGAAACACCCACCAGCTCAACATTCCTCTCATTCTCCTTTCACTGATCTTCCTCACTCTCTTCAACCAGAGAATTGGAACCCTTTCTGATCTGCCTTTTCTCCCTGTTGCAGCAAATAGGTCTGGAAGTCAATACCGAACTTCCTTCCCTAATTGAGTCTCCTTCCCTTCCATGTAAGTCAATTCCAATACTCCAATTCTTTTCATTTTCGAATTTTGGAAGTTCCCTTCTGGCTAAACTGAAAGTTGGGTCCTATTCTCACTATGTGAACCTATATTCTAGTCCCTTAGGTTGTGAATTGGGGTGCCTCACTGTGAAAAGTCATATTTGCTAGTTGGTGATCAATTGAGGTAAGGGAAGCTAACCTTTCACTCAATTTTTGCATAAAAATCGTTAATTAGAGCTAGGATTGCATGATTGGGTGCTTGATTGATGAGTGGAAACAATTGTGTGTGGTAAATTGCGATATTGGCATGAACTGTGTGGTTTTACATGTGAAAACAGACTGAAACTCTGATGGTTTCGCTCAGGCGAGCAGCTCTCGCCTGCGCAGAAATATCAGAAATTCACCTTTGTTGTTGCACGAGGTCTCGCCTAGGCGAGTTGGTTTCGCTTGAGCGAGAGTCACTCTCGTCTAGGCGAAACAGCATAGCCTGAGTGAGAATTCGCTCAAAGTTTGCGGTTGCTCTCTGTTTGGGGTCTCGCCCAGGCGAGAGTGACTCGCCTAAGCAAGACAACTCTCTAGCTTAGGCGAGATCCTCTAGCTTGAGCGAGTTTCACTGCAAAATTTGATAACTTCTTTGTTTTAGATTAAATGAAGCTATACTAAGTGAAATTATGTGATATTTGCCTATCCTGTACTTGAGTTTATAAATGATAGTGTACGTGATGGAATTGTGTGAATGTGGTTCATTAGAGACTGTGATTGAATTAGGATTTCAAGGGGAATTCTAAAGAGGAAGGTTTTAGTGAATGTAAGGACATGAGGACTCATTTTGGTGGTATCCTGACACTCCAATAACCATTAAGACTCATATAGAGTATAATGGATTATGTCGGGAGGAGTAGCAGGAGGTCCTAGTCTATGGACCTGATCCGTCATAGACACGAAGGGAACTTACCCTGGTAGTGGTTGGGTGATAACCCCTTATGCCCAAAACTCTGCAGAGTTTAGGAACTGCTACAGGTGCAAGCCACCAAGAGCTCCAATGTCCCTTACATAATCCGGATATCGAGTCTAGAGTTATGAATGTGTGTTGTGGTTGAGGTGGTTTGAATAATTCTGATAAATGTGATAAGCCTTGGTTGATGTCTAATTAATAAGCTGCATGATTTCTCTTAATTAAGTTAGCTTACCCTTCTTGCATATGTTTTTTCTTTTTGTGTCTTAATCGCCTATAATTTGGCGTGAGCAGATAAAAGTGCAGGTGAAGACACACCCCTCCTGGATAGGAGTTGAGTTGTGGCTTGAGTGTTTCCAGCAGTAGCATTTACTCCTTGTTTTGCTTAGATTGTTGGGTGTTTTGTAACCCTTTTTCAATGTAGGTTGTGTTTATAGGCAGTACATGTATGGTCATTTTTGGATGACTGTATTGATACTTTATACTAGCCTATTCCTATCATATGCTTTGAATTATCATAATATAATGTTTTGTTTGATAGCGTAAAAACTATTAAAACGGGATGTTACATCACATATTCCTATATATTATTAGATATTAGGAGATATTCTTGAATATTGTTATATATTGTTATATGAAATATTTTAGAATACTATTATATATTACATATTGTTAGAAATGATCAGAAAGCTTTATATATAGTTAGATATCGCGAGGTACTCTTATATATTGTTTATATATTATTGTTAGACATTAATAAATGATAATAAAGTATTGTATTAGAGATATTAGGCTTATAAATATAGGTAGTGACAAATTTTGATCAAAATTTTGGAGGGAGTCAAAATAATATACTCAAAATTTATATATTTAATTATTAACCCTACTTCAATCAAAACATATACAGAATTTAATATAGTTATAACTATAAAAGAAATTACATATATCTAAAGGATTACTCATCGTTTTTTAATATTCTTGAACTCATCAATATTGAATCATAACTAAGTTTTTCAGCTATTTTTTTATTTTCAATGTAAATAATCATATTATCTACAAAATATTTATCTTTCATTTTATTGATGTGCATATATTGATTCAAAAGTCTTCAAAAGCTTTCATTTCATTGTTATGCGATAAACAACCATATTGTTTTGTTTTCATCTTCACTTATAGTTTCTCTTTTGTTTCTCATTAACATAACTATCTCAAAAAGAAATTTAAGATCAAAAAATAATTTATATTACTAAAAAAAATCTATGATAATCAAGTCAAAATTAAAAACCAACTATGATAAACCATATAATACATTATTTTTTCTTCTATATCCATAAAAAATGAATATACAAAAGAGTCATGAGATAAAAAATAGTGTTAAATATTAAACAAATATTTTACTATCAAGTGAGACAAACGAGAGTTATCTTTTTTTTTCTTTAAGAATGGAAGAGAATATATGAAAAATGAGGGCATAAATGATGAGTGTGCTAACTTTTTGTCTTCAATAACAAAAGAAAACATATTAGTGTGAGAGATGGGTACAATATGTGAAAAACTCAAAACATAATTGGAGAAAAAATAAATAATATCTTAATAAAAAAAATTCTTTATTATATTTGATTTTATGTTTTATTGTTTATTAACATTAAATGTTGTACTTAATAAAAGAAATGTTGGAGGGGGACAAGGCTCCCCTTGCCCCTTATATCTTCTACCATTGAATATTGATATAAGGGAGGACAATGTTTAGGTGGAAAATCATAATAGAAATGTGGGCAATTCAAGGATGAAGGGGAAAAGTTTTAAAGGTTGAGTTTTGAAGGGGAAGAACAAAAAAGTGAATAGTAAGAGATAGGAAGCTGACATTCTTGCTTACTTTGTGCCTTCTTGCTTCTATATGTGTATGATGAGTTGAGTTAAATTGTGATTATTATATTTGGAAGTTTAATAGAGTTTTTATTTGAATTATGTTGAGATTTTGATAAATTGACAATTAATTTGGTGATAGGGTTTCAAAGGGTGTTTTTTAGGAAGAGTATTTATGATGAAAGAATATTTTTTTTTCATGATTTTATGAGTTTCATGGGTATAGGAGTGTCTGAGTATCTTGGGTTAATGGAAATTAATTTTATTGATTGTATATGTATTGTGTTAAATTATGATTACAAGGGAAGCTGACTCCTTTATGGATATTATGTATTGGAAGGAGTGGTATGATAAATGGTAAATTTGATTATTTGATTTGATGATGATGATGATATGTGTAAGGGAAGTTTACATGTCATTTGTTTTGGTGTTCATATGATGTTAAAAATATGTTTTTGAAAAGTTTTGGGTAGATGATAAGGAATTGTGTTAAGTTTTGTTATGTATTTGTGTGGGTTGTGTATATTTGTGAATTTGATTGAATGCATATGACTTGCTCCCTCTAAGCATTGTGTGAGCTCTAATTAAATATGAGCTGTTTGTTAGGGCTAGAATCTTTTGAGCCTTGTTTGAGGCTCTGTGTCAACACCCATTTTCTTCTGGGTGAACAAATTTATTTTCCAAAATCAAATAAAAAATATTTTTTAGTTAATGGTAAAAAAAAAGGTGAAACAAAATTTTCTTCAAATATTTTCAAACTTTAAGTTTAGAAAAAAAAAGAGATGCAAAAAAAAGGAAAAAAAGAAGAAGGAAGAACCCAATTTGTTATTAATTATCACACTCCTTCTCATGAGCCTAACAACCCAATGTATTTTCTACCTTTGTTCCTCCTAGAGAAAATAATGATATGATTCTAATAATTAGAAGCAATATCTCTTCTAATGATTAGAATCAATATTATTGATGATGATTGATATTATGCTATAATTTGTTGTGATTTGATTTCCGTAATGTGCTGCTATCATGACCAATTTCTTCTTTATATTGTTCGTTGCAATTAAGGCTAGGATTACATTGATATTGCAATATGTGGATATAAATACACAATTTTTCATATGAAAAAGGGGATCGGAGGAAAAAAAAAAAGAAAATATTCTCTACATTTCTATCTTTCTTATTACCACTCACACAGTCACACCTCCCTTTAATATCTTTTTGGGAGAAGAGAAAATTTCTTATTAGAGGAGGTAGGAATAAGAAGAAGAAGAGAGACAAGGAAGTTATAATATAGGGGACAAAAGAAGGAGATTGATAAAGAATAAGAGGAACCGGGAAGTTTAAAAGGTATGTTAGTGCCAAATTTTTTCATTTATTTGTTCCTAAATTTTCACTATATTTTGTTTTAATGTTAAATGTTTTTATTTCTACACCTACTTTTGGCCTTTTTTTTCTTATTCTAAAAATCATAACAAAAAATAGTTTTTCTCATTTCTTTAATATTTGCCCAACACTAATTTTCAAAATTCTTTTTTTCTTTAGAAAATATAAAAATATATATGTATATATAAAAAACTAAAATAAAAAATGTTTTCTTTGTTTACTTTTTAATGTTTGTCCGACCCCTAGCGTCGCATGACACTCATCTCCAAATAATTAGAAATATAAAAAAAACATAAAAAAGCTTTCAAAATTATAAAAAAAAAGTCAAATCAACAAGTTTTCAAAAAAAATTCATAAAGAACTATGTAACCCTAATTCTCCATCATGAATAGAGATATGTAGGAGCGAGGATTAATCCTAGTCAGGCCTAAAAAACCAAAAAATTTATTTTTGTTTCTTTTGTACATTTTTTTATTATTATTTTTGGGAAAAATAAACATTTAATTAAAGGTACCATCTTGGGACGAAAGTTGTGGGTGCTAATACCTTCCCCACGCGTAACCAACCCCCTGACTCAAAATCTGGTTTTTTGCAGACCTTGTCTTATCTTTTTGGTTTTTCCGTAGTTTTCCAGAATAAACTATGGTAGCGACTCCACACTATGTTTTTTTTTTCAAATTTTACTTTTTGTTCACTGTCCAATCGGGATTTCAGTTGCGACACTCTATTTAGGGTAGCTCCTAGAGTGGGTACCTTGAGAGAATCCCTCTTGGTTGGTAGCGCAATGGAGTGAAGGGTTATTAGAGTGTCGAAGCCAAAGGACGAATGTCTCTATGTAAAGAACTCTATTGACTAGTGTTTGATACTTGGTTCTTGAGTGTCAAGGTTAGAGGACATATGTCTCTAGACTGAATGAACTGAGGCTTGGTAGTGAGGGTTTTGGAGTGTCGAAGTCAGAGGACAAATATCTCTAGGGTCTATTGATTAATGTTTGATACTTGGCTATTGAATGTCAAGGTTAAAGGATTGATGTCTTTGGACTAAGAACTCTATGAGCCAAAGCGTTGTCGGGGTTTGCTATGAAAAGTTATATATTTTTTTAAAATTTCTTGGTTTTTAAACATTAAATGAGTTCATTTTCAAAACTGAGGTTTTTTATTGGTGATGTTAGCTCACTCTTCTATTTTGTGGTTGTAGTTTTCACTATAATGATCATGATTTATCACGGGAGCATATAAATGATTGTACATGTATTGAGAAAGATGTACAACACTAAATAGAGTATTCAATGTCGAGAGATGTTAGGGTAGTCCTTTAATCATATGTTTTTCCTTTTCAATAATGTTTATGGTTGTAAAGCTATTTTTTATTGAGATTTTCAATAAAATAGGAATAGAGTTTTATTTTAATTATGTTGTAATATCATGGGTGGATATTACTTGATAAAATATAATTTTATTGAAATTCAAGATAGTAAATAAGGTTCTCAAACGTGGGAAAATTTAAAACTTTATCGCAGTAGTTATATTACGCGGTGACATCATTATTACAAGCTCATAGTAGAGAAAAGTCTCATAAAGTTTATTACAACTGTCTGAAATTAAAACATAGAGTAAATCATCCCATGATCTGCCCCGCTCAGTCCCTACGCATCAGCATGCTCACCTGGATTCACATCTGCTCCTACGTGACAAGTGACACGATCATCACCAAACACAAGTAGAAAGTGTGAGCTGAGAAAGAAAAATAATACAATCAATACTTAATAAGAATCGACCATCACCCAACCTATCTTAGCTAATTTTTATTTAATGACTTCTTAATAACATTCTAGCCCAATCTCATAACCTATATGAGATAGACTCATTCATCACCTCGGTCATTAGGGATTATCATGCTCCCACGAACCTACCCGCTTGTGGTCCAACCCTACGGACCTCCCCGCCCGTAGTCCAACTCTACGAACCTGCTTGCTCGTAGTCCAACATGCATAAACACCTACTATGAACCTCCCCGCTCATAGTAGCCTCAAATATGAGCACAAAACATACGAACCTCCTCGCTCGTATCCCTACACAAGAGTACAAAAGATACGGACCTCCCCACCCGTATCAATCACGCATCTCACATCTCTAAATCAATACTACTCATGAATCCATATATCTCATACCTCATTACACCATTCATATAGCCTTATAGACAACCCACCCATACATAACTATCTCAACAATTATTTTATTCATTTAGTAGTTCACACACACACACACACACACACACACACACACACACACACACACACACATATATATATATATATATATATATATATATATATATATATATATATAAGTGAAAAGCCTCCAATTTGTCATTTTCTAGACTCTTAAGATATGAAATCAGTTTATCACCATCAACAATGTTCCTTCTACTCTTTTTTTCCGATCCATGACTCAACAAATACAAGTTCCATATTAAATATATAACTTTAACCCATTGCATCAATACCACCAATTGAACACCTATACATCATACAATCATGCATTACTCGAATCAACAACATACCCAATAACCCCCAAATTCATTTTCCCACTAAGCCAACCCAAAACTGAGTGCTGGCCAACCTTCATCGCTTGGCGGCACTTATCTACTGCCAGGCGGTGCATCAAGATTCTGGATATTCCAAATTTCCTTACACCTACTGGAAAACCCAAAAACCCAATTTTCGCAATCAACATTCCAGATGCAATTAAACCACAATATTCACACATCCAATCATGCATTCAAATTTTGATTCATCCAACCCAACATTACTACTATCAATTTTCCAACTTCTACACATTATAAATTTACAATCAAACCTAAACCCATATTAATCCTGTATTTGCCCACAAACCCCAATTTATCAAATCACCCCAACATCATACATTATCATCCAATTATGCCAAGGAACATGTTACCAAGATCATACAATTGCAGAATGCCAAACACATCACGGAAACATCAAAAACGCATCGAACTATGTGATTCAGTGCATATCGCTTAGCGATTCTTCATTGTCGCCAGGCGGTTCATTACAGAACCCAAAAAACCACGTGAAAATGGTTGTGTCGTCTAGCAGGACCTTCTTAGCCACTAGGCGATTTCTGGACAGAATTCCAGAATTTACGAAAAATCGCGCAAATTAGAAAAATAATCAAACATTCAAACCAATCATCATCCAGAACAAAATTAAAGGGAGACAATACAAGTAAGGACAGGTCTCCTTACCCGATTTCCTTGCTTCTAGTGCACTCCCAATGATCCTTTCTTGTCCCCAAAGCTCCAACTCTTGTTACTACTCTAAAACTCCTTTCCAGCACTCCTTTTTTCTCCTTAAATAGAAAATTTCATTTCTCTCTACCTTTCCTTGCTGCCACACTCTATGACTCTTTGCTTTCTCACTCACTCTCTTCTCCCTCTGAATTTCCAGCCTCCAATACTAAAACAAAAACTTAATTAAAAATTAAGTTAGTGGTCATTAACTTGTGCTTTTACTTACCCAACTGCCTCTACGCTGCCCTTCTGATTTCTCAGAGGAGCTCTAGTGTTTCTAGGCTTTTCCTTCTTTAGCAAAAACATTAAACATAAAAATATAACTTATGCTTAAGGGGGGTGCGAATTTGAGTCCGCACCCCCTTTAGCATAAGTCATATTTTTATGTTTAATGTTTTTTCTTTTTTAAATTAAACTTAGAATTAATATATATTTTATTTTTTAAACATATATATATATATATATATATATATATATATATATATATATCGTGTTAAGTCCAACCTCCGCATTCACAATATATTTGTAAAATAAAACACAATTAAATAAACATACAAAGGACACACACAAGGCTTGAACCCAAGTCCTCTCCACCTAACCAAGTACTCTCAATCACTTGAGCAAGCATTATTCCTTGTCTGAAGCTTATCAAGAAATTCCCTTAAGTTATTCTCAACCTCTCATTAAATCATAGTAAATCAGAGTACAAAATCAATCTCAAATTATTAATGTTGATTCTAACCATTAACAAATCATAGTACAAAATCAATCCCAATTAGTAATATTGATTATAACCATTTTGAAGAAATATTTCTTCTAATTATTAGAATCATATCACTAATTTCTCCTCCAAGAACAAGGGTAGAAAGCAGGTTGAGTTGTTGGGCTCATAAGAAGGAGTGCAATAATTAATAACAAATTGGGCTCTTCCCTCTTTATTCCTCCTTTTTTTTCTCTTTTTTTCATCTTTTTTTTTCTAAAATTAAAGTTTAAAAATCTTTGAAGAAAATAATGTTTCACATTTTTTTTATTTATTTTTTATTTTTTTTGAAAATAAATTTATTTATCCGGACGAAATTGGGTGTTGACACGCACATTATCTACTTTACTGTTAATGTGATGTTCATTCTTGGTATGTTTGTTGTTGTGCGATGCCGATATGATGTGTTATAGTAGCGTGTGGAGTGATGTTATCGTGAACATCCGTGTTAATTTGGGAAGTATTTTAAGTCAGGGTGTTCGACCCAGACCGATTACTTGTGGTAAGGGTGGGGAACTAAAAACGAATTAATCATCAAGTTAAGGGTGTTCGACCCAGGCTGCTTACTTGTGGTAAGGGTGCGGAACTAAAAACAAATTAAACATCAAGTTAAGGGTGTTCGACCCAGACCGCTTACTTGTGGTAAGGGTGGGGAACTAAAAATGAATTAAACATCAAGTTAAGGATGTTCGACCCAGGCCGCTTACTTGTGATAAGGGTGGGGAACTAAAAACGAATTAAACATCAAGTTAAGGGTGTTCGACCCAGGCCGCTTACTTGTGGTAAGGGTGGGGAACTAAAAATGAATTAATCATCAAGTTAAGGGTGTTCGACCCAGGCCGCTTACTTGTGGTAAGGGTGGGGAACTAAAAATGAATCTCCTCAGTTGGCTTCCTCCCGGCCGATACATGTCATTTGTGGATATCTCGGTGTGAATTGGTTTGGATCCGATGGGGGTTACCTGCAGAAGAGACTCCGATGCTCAAGTCAGCAAAATCTCTTAGAAAGTCAAATCTTGTAATTAGGAGAGTAATGAATGCGTACCCTTAATTGTTGGGGTCCATGCGTATTTATAGATTATTAATTATGTCTGGCCACGTCATGGGCTAGGCCCCTATTTGGGCCATAGGTGGGCCTGGGTCTTAGGTTAGGCCCCTTAGTTTGATTATCGTGGGCGTCAAAGGCCTTACTGGTAGTGTCCCGAATATGCTAAGTTATTGCTAAGTTCGTGTTTAATTAATCTTAGTTAGCGGCTTAGGCCAGTTACTTCTTTGGCAGTTTGGGCCGGGTACTTATCATTCGTTCATACATGGCGATTATTATTTGCGTCCTTGGTGGTTACGTAGATGGGCTTTATAGATATAACTTGGTTTGGCCGGCTAGGTGTGGTACAAATATAACTTGGCTAGGCCGGCTAGGTGTGGTACAAAAATAAATGTTTTGAAACAAATTTTCTTAAACAAACATTTTAAAAGACTATTTTTCTCTCTCTTCTTCCTCTACAAATATAGATGTCAAAATTAGTTTCAACCTGTGAGTCAATCCGGCTCACCACGGGTTCGAGCCGGGTTGGATGGAGAAAAATTCACTTTTTCTAAAAGTAGGTTGAACTCAACCCGACTCACTTAATCCACGGGTTAAACGGATTCGATGCGGGTTGAAGGTGGGTTGAGCCATTTAATCCACCAACATTTTTTTTTTTACAATTTTTTTATTTTTTTAATAATTATTAATTACTCATAACTATATAAGTTCACAATTTCGTAGTTTGAAATGTTAGAATATTGCTCAAACAACCATCTTATAAACAATTTTTTCTAAATTAGCAAGATAAAAATGTGTAGTTTTTTTATTTATATTTTGTTGAATAGCGTGACAACAAATGTGTAATATACTTTCTTGCAAATAATTCATCATATATTGGTGGTGAGCATGATAAAGGCATTGGTTCTTGATTTTCCTGTGATTTTCATCTCATAGGTTGCTTAAAAAATTATTTAAATTTTAATACTTAAAAATAACTAATTAATTTTTTTTAGGTGGGATGGTGAGCCAATCTACTTAACCCACCAACCCGTGGTGGGTTGAGCTGGGTTGCAAAATTTTTGACTCACTACAAAATGAGGGTTAGATTCACTTATTTTTAGTATGGTTCATGGTGAGCCAACCCATGTGACCCAAGTTGACTCATTTTGACATGTCTATCTACAAAGAACAGGTGTAGCGGCGGTGGGGTGATATATAGTAAGCGAAGGTATTCTACTTTTTTTCTACTAATATGATGTGGGTTTAGTAATAAGGAGCCTGGAGGAAGAAAAAGCCTTATGAATTTGTTCATGCAGGCTGATTGGGCCAATGAAAAGGGCCCAAATTAGGACGGAAAACATTATGACCCGTGTAAGAAGTAACCAGTGTTGGGTGTGAAGAATACATGTGTGTTGCTTGAGTACATAGCGTGAGAAAGAACTGAGAAAATCCTAATCTATGGGCACTGTTTCATCCTTCTCGTTTCCACCTCTTATCGGAACCTCCATTTCCCGTTCCTCAAATTCGCGTCTCGTCGTTGCGGCTTCCGAGGGCGGTGCCTCTTCCTCAGCCACCAAATTGCTCACTTTTCTCGGCAAAGGTGGCTCAGGCAAAACCACCGCCGCTATTCTCGCCGCCCAGGTACATTGTCCATCTTCAATTACGTTTACAAATTAGTTTTCGTCTCACATTTCCTACCTTTTCCTGAACATTTTTGTTTCCTATCATCTCAATGTACTTAGAAAAAAAAGGAAAAAAATGGATTAATTACTTTTTTTTTTTAATTTCATCTTAAAATGTTTAAAATTGGGTTTCTTTAAGTTAATATAATATTTTTATAAAATTCATTTCAACATTCGTTATTCATGTAACTTGTTACTGTCACAGAATTACATTTTCTGTTTCTTTTTTACTAAAAAGTGAGATGAAATTAAAAAAAAAAACAACAACTTACATGTGCATAAGTAGAGTGTTTGTTAACAAGCTAGAGAGGAAGAATTATATTTTTCTACTTTATCAAAACGGTTCGCATCTTCAGGTTGTACATTGCAGCTCTTTTGCTTGCAATGCGGGAATGTGTTTTTGCACATTCGTTTATGCGAGTTTGTGAGCCTGAACATTGAGAAGAAAAAAGAACAAGAAAAGATGAATTAAGGTGTGTTGGAACATGGAAGCGTGTCTAAATGGCACTTGTGGTTTCAAAAATAACACGTCTATTCCACGTTCCAATCCAGGAATATGGTCATTAATGAAGTTTCTTGTGGACTCTATCAGGGAACCTAATTTCTTCGTTAATTTTCCACCTTCTCTTCTTCTTCACATTTTCCTATTTCTCGGAGAAGCACATAACCTAAGGTCTGTTTAGTTTGAGAAAATATTTTGTGTTCATTTCTTTTTTCCACAAATAATTGTGAAAATGTCATTTTTGTTTTTTCTGTTTCCTATTTTCAGAGATTTGTATAGAAAACAGTTTAAAAAACAGACATTATGTCGTCGATATTTCATGTATGACTTTTTAATATTGGAAGCAAAGGGAAAATTCGGTGACATTATTGTAATTATTCGTTCAAACTGGAAACGAAAGATAGAAGTATATCTCAAACTAAGGAGACTCCTACTTCCTTTTTGTATTTTTGTTGAAGAGAACTCCAGATTCTTTGTTTTTCCAAAATATATACTGATAGAAGTCGTAGTTATCCAAGTTCATGAGTTGAAAAGTAATTAATCTACACTTTCTATTTTATATTTCACGAGCCTTTATTTCAGCATTATGCTTTGGCTGGGCTGAATACATGTTTGGTCATACATGGCCAAGACACCACTGCTGACTACCTTCTCAACTGTAAGATTGGAACTTCCCATATGGCATGCAACAAGAACCTTTCTGCTGTTAGGTTGGAAACAACCAAAGTGCGTATTGCTTTTTTCTTTTCCTTCCTATCAATAAATCACATTATATACTTTTACTTTGAGTCTAAAGGAATCTGTGTATCTGTAACTGCAGATGCTTCTTGAACCTTTAAAACTTCTGAAGCAAGCAGATGCCCAACTTAATATGACTCAGGGCACACTTGGAGGGGTGGGTACGTAATATGTTTTCAATATCATATATTATCCATATTGGACGCATTCCCTTGATCCAGCTTTTATAGATGGGTTATATTCCCTTTTCTGTCAAATAATCAGATTGTTGGAGAAGAGCTTGGCATCCTGCCTGGGATGGACTCTATCCTTTTGGTACTTGCACTTGAGAGACTTGTAGGGTTTTTGGGGATTGCTGCATCAAAGAGTCAAGAGGATAAATTTGACTTAATAATATATGATGGTATCAGCAGTGAGGAAACCCTGCGAATCATAGGTGGAAGCAGTAAAGCAAGGTTATTAGAATTGCTACATTCTTGAACTCACATGCACTCTCTTATCATTATCTTTGGTTTGATATTGTGATTTTCAGATTGTACTTGAAATATCTCCGCACCTTGGCTGAGAAAACTGAACTTGGGAGATTGGCTGCTCCTTCACTACTGAGACTTGTGGATGAGGCCATGCTAATAAGTAGCAGCAGATCTTACTTTAATGGGAAAATGAGTTCGGAAATATGGGACACTTTGGATCAAATGCTGGAGGTAAGAGTAAACAACATTTTAAGATAATCATACCTTTCACACAAAACTGTAATTTTCTTTGTTGATTGTGTGTTGCCCAGAGAGGATCTTCTGCATTCTTAAACCACAGAAATTTGCTTGCTTCCTTGTGATGGATCCGAACAGTCCGACATCAATCAATTCTGCATTACGATATTGGGGATGTACAATTCAGGCTGGTGCTCAGATTTCTGGTGCTCTCGGAATCACCTCTCAGCAAGAAAATTTAGAAATATTGGAAAGAGCAAAGAAAGAGTTTTCTCCTTTGCCATCTGCTTTCATTTCAAGATTGTTGATGAATAATCCTATAGATTGGAGCAGAGTTCTACTGGATACCGACAATGAAGATGCTAGGCATCTTCTTAATTCGCTAACAAGTCAAGTTGTTGTTATGCCATCTCCAGTTAGATTTGATATAAAAAGAAGATCGGTTACTCTCTTTATGCCAGGTTTTGACAAATCAGAGATCAAGCTGTACCAAGTATGTAATGTCCTTCTGTTTTTGTGATTTTCTTAAAACCATGATATTGATGACACTCCCTTTGAAAGAATTTAAGAGATAAAAATTGAGTGTTTATTTGCTTTAGCTTTTAGTACAATTGATTTTGAGTTGTTGAACATCATTGACATCTTTGTTTAAATTAATTTTAGCTAAAGATTTTACATTGTAATGTGTGTCGATTTGGGAAATTGATTATTACTGTAAATAGGCTTTTAATTGTCTTTATTATGCATGCAGTATTTGTTTTAAACCTTTAACCTTCTACATTCACCAAGGTTTTGGCCAACTTCCTGGTAGATAATTATGAATTTTTGTATAACAGATGATGGAATTACGACTTGAATTGTGTACATTTCATTAAATATAAAATATCATTTTTTTAACTTTAATGTTTTTGATTGAACTGGATAGCTTGAATCTTAAGGTTGTATTGAATGTTTATGTTTGACAAATGTCAAACAGTGTTATAGTGCGCTTCTCTTTCTGTCACAAATGCTGCTCTTTACTATGGTGCAAGTTGGTGCATAACTTAATTGAGAAGCTGATTGTTTTTTCTGTCTGTCTGTCTCTCCCTTAAAAATGCCGAATGCAGTATAGGGGAGGATCTGAGCTGTTGGTAGAAGCAGGAGACCAAAGACGTGTCATTCCTTTGCCTCCAGAAATTCAAGGAAAGGTTGGCGGAGCCAAATTTGAGGACAGAAGTGTTGTTATTACATTGCTGTGACCTTACTATTCTTTTTAATTTCCTCCTTTATGCATGCTGATAATTATCAGTGTTTGGAGGAGGTTTTTTTTTTTTTTTTTTTTTTTTTTTTTTTTTTTTTTTTTTTTTTTTTTTTTTTTTTTTTTTTTTTTTTTTTTTTGTGTTAAAGTTTGTTTACGGTTTTTTTTATTTTTTTATTTGTCTGATTGTCTTTA
>Ga0099822_1002989_pt1 | contig 21488 bp, 21 predicted proteins | sample CowpeawhiteBW_FD_76839 | JGI IMG/M metagenome (GOLD analysis project Ga0099822, IMG submission 76839) | Root nodule microbial communities of legume samples collected from California USA - Cow pea white BW | ecosystem: Host-associated > Plants > Roots > Nodule | place: USA: California | collected...
ACCCCAACAATAAAGTCTTAGAAAAGGTGCTGAAGATTTGCAATGTTAAGACATCATCACGTGATCAATTTTCATTTTGTGAAGCTTGTCAATTTGGAAAACTTCACTTGTTACCATTTAAATTATCTTCCTCTCATGCTAAGGAACCTTTAGAATTGATTCACGGTGATGTATGGGGACCTGCCCCAATTTTATCTCCCTCTAATTTTAAGTACTATGTTATTTTCATTGATGATTACAACAGGTTCACTTGGATTTTTCCTTTGAAAAAAAAAATCAAAAACAATACATGCTTTCACTCAATTCAAAAGCCTGGTTGAAACCAATTTAACAAGAAGATAAAAGCTCTTTAATGTGACGGTGGAGGTGAGTTTAAACATGTCTAGAAAATAGTTGTCGCAACCGAAATCGTGACAAGACGACGAACCAAAAATTAAAATTTGCAAAAAATAGAGTTTGGAGTCACCACCATGGTTTATTTTGGAAACCTAAGGAAAAACCAAAAAAGATAAAACAAGGTATGCAAAAAACCAGATTTTGGGTCCGGGAGTCGGTTACGCGTGGGGAAGGTATTAGCAATCCACAACGCACATCCTAAGACGGTACCTTTAATTAAATGTTCAAAATTTATGTGGTTTTTTAAAATATTTACTTCCCCAAAAATAATAATAAATGAATTTACAAAAGAAACAAAAATATTTTTTTTTTTGGTTTTTTGGGTCCGACGAGGATTAATCCTTGCTCCTACGTATCTCCATGAGAATGGAGAATCAGGGTACGTAGTTCTCGGGGGCTAGTGTGGAAACTGGGCTTGGAGACTAGTGTGAAAACTAAGCTTGGGGGCTAGTGGAAAAACTGAGCTTGGGGGCTAGTGTGAAAATTGGGCTTGGAGGCTAGCGTGAGAACTGAGCTTAGGAGCCAGTGGAAATTGGGCTTGGGGGCCAGTGTGAAAACTGGGCTTAGGGGCTAATGTGAAAACTGGGCTTAGGGGCCAGTGTGAAAACTGGACTTGGGGGCTAGCGTGGGAACTGGGCTTAGGGGCCAGCGTGGATATTGTAGGAGCAAAGATGGAGAAAGCGTGTTTGACTTTTCCCAAATGAGGAGATTAAGAAATGACGGGTCTTCACAAGTTACCCCTAATGTGATCACAGTCTTCGATGTAAATAAATGCCCCAATTTAAAATGAATGATGGGAATATGAAATACAATAACAGTCTCATAATAGATCACATCTTTATTCCAAAACCATAAATGATAAAACTCTATAAAACGGTTCCAATTAGTTTTCCCCGCTCCGCTGCTAAGCCTCACCAGATCCACCTGCAACATCATCTGCTCCCGTGTACCGCGTACACGATCATCGCCAAACACAAGCAAATAGGGTGAGCTAACAAAATAAACATATATATATGGCACAAATATACCAATCACACAATCACACCAAATGAATTCCATCCTTTGAGTTCTACATCTTCTAGTGAGTACCTCAAGGTGTCTTGCTGCCATACCTATCGACCACAACCGATAGAGCATGTGCGGGAAACCATGCTACGGATCATACACTGTAACGCCAGGTGGAGTTCCCATATACGAACATAATTCGTAACGTCCCAAGACTACCAAACTCGTTAGTCAACTACTGAGGAGGGCAATTTATCTGGACCCATCCGTACTGACCACAACCAGCACACTCACCTCAGCAACACTCGCCAACCCGAGCTCAACTCAAGGGTTCCTTGTGTTCATCCGCCATCCTGAGCTCAACTCGAGGGATGCCATTCCGAGCTCAACTCGAGGAATGCCACGTGCTTAACCCCTATCCCGAGCTCAACTCAAGGGATACATTCCGAGCTCAACTCAAGGAACACCAACAAGCTGACCTTTAAGATATCCTAGAAGCCTTGTAGATCACGCACATCATAGCAAGCATAACACTAATCTGCTATAGCAAAATCGCCTGGCAGGGGACACGTACCGCTAGGCACTACCGCTTCCAAATTTCCTGGCGGGGGACACATACCGCCAATCGCTACACCAGTACTTGCACATTACTGGTTTTAGTTCAGGTTCAAGCACACTTCACACATGTTGCTCTCATTTACTCTCATTCTAGAGTACCCCTAATGAAAAGCATTGTCATCTATAATGTCCTAGGCCTTATAGCATCTCACATATGCGTTCATCCCCTAGTCATATAGATCATCCCAAGCATGCTCAAACAAAACATAAGCAGCAACACTCTAACAATTTTAAGCACATGATCTTATGCACAAATGCAAGTTAATATTGACACCCATGTCTTCACCAAACCATTTCTCCACATGTGACTAATCCAAAGGAACATTCAAATTGACGAAGACTTACCACGTAACCCAATCATGCTTTATTAGAAGTTACTAGTAATTATCAAGAGGTTATTCATGCGTTTTAAAGACTCAAAATTAGCAATATTGCATAACAAATATCTCTAGCTACTGACCTCCAAATCAATTCTCCACCGTTCAAAGTGAAGCACCACATGTTATGGACCACCTGTCAAAATTTCACCTAAATCGAACAGTTAACAAACCGGGAAATGCAGTTTTACAAAAACTGCGCAAACTAGAAAAAAGTGGTGGCGCCTAGCGCCCAAAGTGGAAGGTGGCGCCTAGCGCCCAAAAGTGGAAGGTGGCGCCTGGCGGGACTGTACTACCGCCGGGCGGTCCTTGTTGCGCGAAAAGTACGAAAAACAACATTTTTTTGAACCAGAGCACCCCTCACATCTCTGATATGGCGCCTGGCGGACAGCCCCGTGTCGCCAAGCGGTGCATACTATTCTGAGCAATTTTTCCCCGATTTTCATCACCAGCACAACTCTTCTCTCCAACACTTCCTCCAATACAATTTCGCCCACACTTCCCATTATTTATCAATCCAATTATACTACTCTTTTCATTTGATAATAGCAAATTACCCAAATTCAATTTCTGCTAATTGATTCCCTAAGCAACAATTCACAATTCATCAATCTTAGAGCCTCCTTACACTGTTTTATCCAATTTCATGGTCAATTACACTACAAATCAGTGAAGTCCAACACCAGATCGTCTCCTAAGACCCAACCCTTGCTTTCCCACCAAAAAACTCATGTAAAAACTCATAGAAAAACACAAATCGAGCCACATACCCGTGTCGCCTAGCGGTTCAACCAATACTACCAGGCTCTTCACCCAAAAAAAACCAAATCTGGGTACAGTACCATGCGTCGCCTGGCAGCTGGGGAGGTGCCGCCAGGCGGTTCCATTGCAGGAACCCAAATATGAGCCAAAAGTGTATGTGCCGCCTGGCGGCTATGAACAGCGCGCCAGGCGATTTCTAGAAAATTTCCAAAAATGCAGATTTCAATGCAAACAGAAAATGGCCTATCATATACGTGCTATAAATCATACAATTATGCATAAAACATAAATAGAACGTGGTTCAGCTCCCCTAATCTGGTTTCCTTTGCTTAAAACTTGAGTAGCCCTTGGTTCTCCCTTACTTCCAATAGCCTTCCTTAGTTCTCCTTAATTTAGCTTCAATGTCTCACTCAATACACTCACCTTACTCTGATTTTCATATTCCTCTACCCATCCAACAAAACCAGCCACAAAATCTCTCTCTCTTTTTCCCTTAATTGGCCAATAATTGGTGTCTTAATGTGGGATTAATGATGCAAAACGAAATTACAATTAAACTAAGGTTAATGCCATTCAATTTGTTGTTGTCTTATAATGGTTTTCTAGCCCTCCCTTAGATTTTTGGGTTTCCTTGCCCTTTCACCTTCATGCCAAAGAACATTTTGGCAAAAAAAATAAAAATAAAAATAAAAATAAAAAAAGTTTAATTTGGGTTACCAAGGTTTGAACCCTTCACCATGCCAAAGCCAAATCAATGTTCCACCATTTAACCAATTCTCATTTCATGATGATTAATATAATTTTATGATTATATTATTACTCAACATGTTCTAGCATATTATTAAAAACAATAATAATTAAATAACACACAAATAATATATATATAGGAGTTAAACCCAAGTCCTCTTATACATTTAAGTACTCTCAACCACTTGAGCTAATACTTTTTCCATGTCATAGCTTTCCCCAATAAATACCTTAAAGGCTCCTACTACCCGCATTTATTAAATAATTATTTAATTAATTATTTAAATTCCTCAGGTCTTACATATACCACCAAAATAACCCCAAGATAATCATGTTCTCTTATTCTTCATCCTCGGTTTGGTGAAGTATTGTCACACCACACACGGTCCTTTACCTATGATCCACTTCCTAATTCACTCTAGTCATGACTTGGAATTTAGCAAGCATAGTATCACGTTCTCTAGGGATTTGTTCTAACTTAACACCATTATCACCCAATCCATCACCTCCACGACATTAATTCGTTATTTCCATGCAACAATACCACTACCTCTAATAAATTTATTTTTCCCTTAAGTCTATACACACTATGATACATAACTTAGCCACTAGTGCATCAATAACACACTTCTCCAAAGTACTCATGCATAACACATCGTTTCCAGCACCTGTACTCACAATAAGAATAATGCATTCTCTATTGAAAAGTCATGGTATTTTAAAATCACACACACATAGGAGACTATTGGAAAATCAGTACATCACGAATCACATAATAACGCAACCAAAACAGTGACAGACACGCGCATCGCCTGGCGGTTCCGTCTTGCTGCCAAGCAGTTCATGACAGAACCCAAAATTTGGGCAAAACTGATGTGCTGCCTGGCGGCACCTTCATGATCGCCAAGCGGTTTCTGGGCGAAAACCCATAATTTTGTGAGAAACAGTGTAATTTAGCAAGGAATTCATGCAATTCAGTTAATCCAAGTCGCAGTATATTATATTCAATTAAAAACAACGTAAATAGCTCCCCTTACTTGGAATCCTTGCTCCAAATTTGAATTTTGGTGTGTGCCTCTATCCCAAAAGCTCTCCTAGCCTTTTCTTGCACCCCAACAATATCTTTCACACTCAATCTCTCAGTAACTAGCACGAAAATACCTCTGCAAACCTTTTCCTAACCCCGACACAAAAATACAACACTCTTTTCTTCTCCAATTCTCTTCTCTCTCACAATGACTACCCTAATTAAGTAAGATTACTCTAAAAAACGAAAATGCCATTAAGTTTTAGGTTTAATGGTTAATCAAGAACCATTATTGGTTTGTCTCTAGCCCCCTATGTTGTCTCCCTTTGCAGCTAGGGTTTTCTTCCTTTTTCTCTCCATGTCAAAACCAAAATTAGGCAAAAATAAAGTTTAGTTTTATTCTTAACAAGGTTTTAACCCACAACCACTCAATCACAAGGCAAGTGCTCAACCAATTCAACCAATCATGGTTCGTGATAATTCCTATAATTTTAGTATTACATTATCGCGACTCACATTCAAATATATCATTAAAATAATGTATAAGTCAAAATAACATACAATTGGCATACATAGGACTTGAACCCAAGTCCTCTCACACAATTAAGTACTCCCAACCATCTAAGCTAGTACCTTTCCACAACATAGCACTCCACATTAAATTCCTTAAAGGCTCCTAGTACCCGTATTTATTAAATAATTATTTAAATTTTTCGGGTCTTACATTCCCCCCACCTTTAAAAATAGGACTTACTAGGAAACAAGTGCGGGTAGGATTGCCTCATGCGATCCTCCTTTCCTAGGTCATCTTCTGAGTAGCCTCGCCCCTATAGTACTTTCACTGTCTTTATCTCCTTTCCCCGCAGCTTTTTCACTTGCGAGTCGAGAATCTGCACTGGTCCGGTGTTCACTGTCAAGTCTTCCCTGATCTGAATGTCGTCTGACTCCAGTACATGAGACGGGTCTGCTATGTATTTCCTCAACTGAGACACATGAAATACATTATGCAAATTTGCCAAGTGCGATGGTCGGGCAATCTCATAAGCTGCGACACCGATCCTCCTCAAAATCTGATAGGGCCCAACAAACCTCGGAGTTAACTTCCTTGATTTGATAGCCCTTCCAATACCCGCCGTCAGTGTGAATTTGAGGAACACATGATCCCCTGCCTCAAATTCTAGAGGCCGCCTTCGCTTATCTGCGTATGACTTCTGTCTGCTCTGAGTAGCTATCATTCGCTCCTGGATCGACTTGACCTTCTCAGAAGTCTGTTGTAGGAACTCTGGATCCAATACCAAGGATTCACCATCCTGGTTCCAACATAGAGGTGTCCTGCATCGTCACCCATACAAAGCCTCATACGGTGCCATGCCGATACTGGAGTGATAACTGTTGTGGTAAATGAATTCCACCAATGAAAGCATCTCACTCCAATTTCCCATATGATCCAACATGCAAGCTCGTAAAAGATCCTCCAATGACTGGATCGTCTGCTCCGACTACCCATCAGTCTGGGGATGATGTGTAGAACTCATCCGCAACTGGGTCACCAAAGCTGCTTGTAGAGACTACCAAAAACGAGATGTGAATCTCGGGTCTCTGTCTGATACTATACTAGTTGGCACACCATGCAGCCTGACCACTTCACGGACGTATAACTCGGCCAACCTATCCAAAGACCACTTCTGATTAATGGCTAAATAGTGGGCGCACTTAGTCAACCTATCCACTATTACCCAGATTGAATCATACCCCTTTACAGATCTTGGTAAATGCATCACGAAATCCATGGTAATACTATCCAATTTCCACTGTGGGATGTCTAACGGTTGTAACGTACCCCCTAGTCTCTGGTGTTCAATCTTTGCCTTTTGACACACCAAGCAAGACGCCACAAAGTCAACAACATCAGTTTTCATTCCATTCCACCAGAAGGACTGTTTCAGGTCCTGATACATCTTAGTCATATTTGGTGTATGCTAAGACGAATTTTGTGTTCCTCCTCTAGAATCTGCTTCCTCAATCTCCAATTTCCCAGCACACAAATTCTATCTCTGAATCGTAGGATGCCATCTGATCCCATCCTGTAATCCTTCCTTTTTTCAGTACCCAACCGGCTCACAAATTACTGCAACTCAGCATCATTCTTCTGTTGATTCCCTCCAAGATATCACTAGTCAATGTTAGAACACTACATCTAATGGACTCTTCCCCCAACTTATATCCAGGTTCATATCCCTGAGCTTCTTAATTAATTCCAGCTCATTCACCATCATTGCTGATATATGCATCCTCTTCCGACTCAAGACATATGCCACTACATTTGCTTTACTAGGATGGTAAAGCAACTCAAAATCGTAATCCTTGAGATACTCCATCCATCGACGTTGCCTCATATTCAACTCCTTCTGATCAAACAGGTATTTCAGGCTTTTGTGATCACTGAAAACCTAGAACTGGGAGTCATACAAGTAGTGTCTCCATGTCTTAAGAGCAAACACCACAACAGCCAACTCTAGATCATGGGTGGGGTAGTTCTTTTTGTGAACTTTCAGCTGTCTCAAAGCATAGGCCACTGGCCTCTTTTCTTGCATCAATACACACCCCAAACCCTGATAGGATGCGTCACAATACACCTCAAACTTCTTACTGGTATCTGGGATAGCTAATAATGGAGCTGTAGTCAATCTCCTCTTCATCTCCTCGAAACACTCTTCACACTTTTCTCCTCTTCAAAACATTTGCTCTGATATCAAATGTAACATCCCTAAGAAATATTACTTAAATAAATAAATAAATATGGAAAAAGAAATTAAACGTCGCAATATTATTATTCCCAAACGCCGGAAAATTTAAATTAATATCCAATGCGGAAAAATTTAAATGAACTTCAACCAAAAGTTATTACAATTTTCAAAATCCATAATCATAAATGAAAACATAAACAAATCCCCTAGCTTTAATCCCAAGCTAGCCCTCACTCCGTCGTTTGCGCATCCATAACATCATCTGTATCATCATATGTTTCCATGTAACGAATCACACGATCATCACCAATCACAAACAGAAAGGGTGAGTTGATAAAAAAAATTAGAAACAACAAATAAAATACAAAAGGTAAGTAATACACCCATCTTATTCTTCCTAATTAGTTCTTGGCCAAGACCGTAATTCTAAAGGCTTTTCAACCTTTAATCACACAAATAGTTAGCCTTGGACACAAGAATATGATGCTCACACGAACCAACCCGTTCGTGGTCCTGCCTCTACGAACCTTCCCGCTCGTAGTCTTGCTCTATGAACCTCCCCGCTCGTAGTCCTGCTCTACGGACATGCCCGCCCGTAGTCCAACACATGTGATCCATCAGCCACGTATCTCCCCGCACGCAGCATCTCTCAAGTGTTAGCACGGAACATACGAACCTACCTCGCTCGTATCCCCACAGGAGAGTAATTGGATATGAACCTACCTGCTCATATCATCACATGTTCACCAACATCCATGAACCTACCCATCCTGACACAACATCCCTTGATCCAAGTATAGCATCATTGCACACACAAGCCACAATTTACAGCGTCATTGCCTAGTGCAGCCTAAGAGCCGTCAAGCGAAACCAGTGCATACCGCATAGAGGTTCACTCCTTGCCGCTGGGTGACAGTCACTTCTAGACCCACTGTTGCAGGGTCTATCGCCTAGCGGACTGCACCTTGCCGTCATGCGCCACGCGGTGCAAGGACCTCTAATGTTAATCCTATCGCTTCGCGCACACACCCGTGCCACTAGGTGCTACACCAATAGCATACCCACTGTCTCATTTTCTTGCACATAACAGAGCATATGGACTTATACCACCAAAATAACCCTAAGATAATCATGTTCTCTTATTCTTCATCCTCGGTTTGGTGAAGTATTGTCACACCACACATGGTCCATTACCTATGATCCACTTCCTAATTCTCTTTAGTCATGACTTGGCATTTAACAAGCATAGTATTACGTTCTCCAGGGATTTGTTCTAACTTAACACCATTATCACCAAATACAGCACCTTCACGACATTAACTGGTTATTTCCATGCAACAGTAACACTACCTCTAATCAATTTTTTCCCCTAAGTCTATACACACTATGATACATAACTTAGCCACTAGTGCATCAATAACACACTTCTCCAAAGTACTCATGCATAACACATCGTTTCCAGTACCTATACTCACAATGAGAATAATGCATTCTCTATTTCCTGGTACCACTCCCACTTCAATTCCAACAATCCTTTATCACCCTTTTACCAATATCATTCTTAAAATCTATTCCTCACAATACACTTATGCATTAATCTTCCCATGTACTTCCATTAAATTCACAACTTCTCCCAATTCTCCAAAGCTTTCTCCCTCTCGTAGCCAACTGTGTCACTGTCCCACACTGGTCTGTCCACCGTCATCGCCAGGCGTCGTATCGGATCCTAGCCAGAAAACTCATGTTTCTGCACTTACCCGAACCTCAAAATGTCCAGAATTTGATCTAGATTCCTATTTATCAGAACTCAACAAACCCCACACAATTTATCAACTCAACTCCCAATCGTATTATACCTTACACACCACAAACTTTTCACACACATCTTCATACCCCAAAAACCCAATATTCATTGAATTTCTTAGTTTGAAATCCGATTCATCTTACTTTCCTCCCCAATTATAATTCGAAATCACCCTAACAGTAGGAATATCATGGTATTTTACAATCACACACACATCACGAATCACAAAAATGCAACCAAAACAGTGACAAACACGCGCATCGCTTGGCGGTTCCGTCTCGTCGGTAGGCAGTTCATGACAGAACCCAAAATTTGGGCAAAATTGATGTGCCGCCTAGCGGCACCTTCATGCCCGCCAAGCGATTTTTGGGCGAAAACCCAGAATTTTGCGAGAAATAGTGTAATTCAACAAGGAATTCATGCAATTCAATTCATCCAAGTCATAGTATATTATATTCAATTAAAAACAACGTAAATAGCTCCCTTTACCTAGAATCCTTGCTCCAAATTCAAATTTTGGTGTGTGTCTCTAACCCAAAAGCTCTCCTAGCCTTTTCTTGCACCCCAACAATATCTTCCACACTCAACCTCTCAGCAACCAGCACGAAAATACCTCTAAAAACCTTTGCCTAACCCTGACACGAAAATACAACACTCTTTTCTTCTCCAATTCTCTTCTCTCTCACAATTACTACCCTAATTAAGTGAGATTACTCTAAAAAACGAAAATGCCATTAAGTTTTAGGTTTAATGGTTAATCAAGAACCATTATTGGTTTGTCTCTAGCCCCCTAAGTTGTCTCCCTTGGCAGCTAGGGTTTTCTGCCTTTCTGTCTCCATGCCAAAAACAAAATTAGGAAAAACTAAAGTTTAGTTTTGTTCTTAACAAGGTTTTAACCCACAACCACTCAATCACAAGGCAAATGCTCAACCAATTCAACCAATCATGTTTCGTGATAATTCTTATAATTTTAAGATTACATTATCACGACTCACATTCAAATATATCATTAAAATAATACACAAGTCAAAATAACATACAATTAGCATACATAGGACTTGAACCCAAGTCCTCTGACACAATTAAGTACTCTCAACCATTTGAGCTAGTACTTTTTCACATCATAGCACTCCGTATTAAATTCCTTAAAGGCTCCTATTACCCGTATTTATTAAATAATTATTTAATTAATTATTTAAATTTCTCGGGTCTTACAGCTCACACTTTTAGCATAGGCTAAAATGCCTTCACTATTGGTGGGAAGCTTTCTCTACCTTAGTTTATCTCATCAACAGATTGCCTTCATTAGTTAACCCAAATGAAAGTCCTTTTTAATTGTTATTTGGAAAGATACTTGATTATGATGGTCTAAAGCTGTTTGGTTGTGCCTGTTATCCTTGCCTTAAACCACACAATTAACACAAACTTCAATTCCACACTACACAGTGTATTCTTGGGATATAGCAAATCTCAAACGGTTATAAATGCCTCAACTCTCATGGTAGAATTTTCATCTCAAGACATGTGGTCTTTAATGAGAATCACTTTCCTTTCCATGATCGCTTTCTTGACACAAGAAATTCATTAAAAACACTGACTAGAATAATCCGTATTGTTCTTTCTTCTTGTCCTATAGGTACCACTACAAGCCACATAGTTGACTCAACTCATAGGGAGGTGAATCATCAAGGAGGTGACTTAGTTTCCAATGAAGAGCAACCAACTCTCGACAACTCAGTCAATGATGATCAACCAACGCTTAATGATATCTCTATTCATGCAGATGAGGCAACCTCACATGTAAATGACACACCAGAAGAAAATAACCAACAAACTCAGTAGTACAACAAGCACTGGATGCAAACTAGAAGTAAGATAGGGATTTACAAGCCAAAACTTCCTTATATAGGATTGTCAGAAACAGACACAGAAGACAAGAAACCAAAAAATGTTAATGAAGCTCTACTCAATCCAAAATGGAAAGCAGCCATGGGTGCAAAATTTAAAGCTATAACAGCTAATCATACTTAGACTTTGGTACCATTTCAGGGGTAGGATAACATCATAGACTCCAAGTGGGTCTTTAAAACTAAATACAAGGAAGATGTCTCAATTGAATGAAGGAAAGCAGGATTGGTTGCCAAAGGTTTTCAACAAACTACGGGTCTCGACTATGATGAAACCTTCAGTCCAGTGGTCAAGTCTAGCACGGTAAGAATTGTCCTATCCATTACAGTACATTTAAATTGGGAGGTTAGGCAATTAGAAATAAATAATGCATTCTTGAATGACAATCTCAAAGAAAATGTGTTCATGCATCAACCTGAAGGATATATAGATTCAACCAAGCTTGGCCACATATGCAAATTAAACAAGGCAATTTACGGACTAAAGCAATCCCCAAGGGCTTGGTATGACAAGTTGAAAGACACTTTATTGAGATGAGGCTTTCAAAACACCAAGAGTGATTTGTCACTGTTTGTTCTTAAAGAAAATGATCATATCATACTCCTTCTCATATATGTTGATGACATAATAATTACAGGGAGCAACAATAAGTCTTTAGAGATTTTCATTACTCAATTAAACATTGTTTTCTCTCTCAAAGACCTTGGTCTTCTACACTATTTTTTGGGAATTAAAGTGCATAGAGATGCTAGTGGAATATACCTTAAACAAACAAAGTACATTAGAGATCTACTCAAGAAGTTTAATATGAAAAAATCTTTATCTTGCCCAACATCAATAGTAACAGGGAAATAGTTAACTGCTAAAGGAGAACTTATTACTAAAAGTGAAATTAAGCCAAAAGTTTTCTCGTAAAACTTACCTATAACATGAGTGTTTGTTATTTATTTGATTTTAAAAACATTCATGCTATAAACACAGGACTAGAACGAATTATAGAAACAATATTAATTCACTGGACTAGTAAATAGCTTTTTCTCGGATACATATAAATTTAGAAAGAGATCTTTCGAATTATTAATATATATATATATGTATATGTATATTTTATCAAACATTTCCAAATTAAAAAGTTGTTATTTGACTTAAACATGCTCTATTGTTCATCAAACACTCTATTGTTAATTGACTTAAAAGTTTTTAACCCACAGATTAAACAGTTTTATCCGCAGGTTTCTGCGAGTCCCTGCAAGTGCCTCTGTGCTTTCTATATTTTGATACAAAAGAATTATAGTATCAATACATGAGAGAGATAAGTAAGATTATAAGTTTTAGTACATACATATAAATTTAAGTTTCACTGGTTATTAAATAACGATACAAACTTTGATTTAATATAAAATTATAGCTTAAACATGATATAGAGAAATGTTGTATTAGCAAATTACGTTATCATTTTGGTCAAATAATTTTTTTTATTTGACAATTCTTAGTTACATTTTAAGATGGTTAAAATAGGTTAATTTTAATATTTAAATTGACATTTCCAATTTTCTTATATTTTTTTGCTAAAATACGAGCCGTTACGCTGAAAATGCGAGTAGGTGCAAATCTCCTAAAAATGAATCCCTATTTTGAGTGCAAGCTTTGCAGGACAGACTTTTACATGTTGTAGGGGAGCACCCAACTCTAAATCCACTTCATTGGCCATGAAAATTTCCATAATTTACTTACAGAAAAACAATGATAATCGTTTTATAGCTAACAATCCATGGAGAAAATAGAAAGGCTCAATAATATTCAAAGAAAAATGCACATCATATAGGAGATATGTTTCAAAACCAATGAGATGAGGGAAAATGAGCAGGAATTTTTCAAACTGACTCAATTCTCAATGCAATATTATTCTTCAACTGCAAACAACAAAAAAGGACAAGAACTAGCCTCCATCTCAAATGTTTGGTACTACTTGTCTGCTAGAGGAGAAAGATAAAAATCAAGGAACAAGATACATTAACGCGCGCATGCAAGGCATGGCCTGTAATTGTATTTGCAGATTTCCTTCCCTCGTAAATACATGTCTCTTCTCTTCTCTTCTCTTGAATAATACACTTTTGTATTTGCTAACCAAGAAGTTCCTATTATTATACTATAGAGAACTTGCACAAAAAAAGATAAAGAACGTGAACTCACCAGTATTCAAGTTTAAATAGCATGAAACATACTTTATAACTAAATAAGTTGGAATAAAACTGCAGTTACCAACTTACAAAATTGACTTGGAATTTAACATCATGCGTCCCGTCACTCAAAGTTAAAATCTATAATCTGCACCAAATGAACAGTGCTCACTAAAAATAAGGGGACAACAAAATCTAAGTGCATAACTAGGAAAGGCCATAATATTGTAATGTAAAATTGCGTTGTTGATAGAACTGAATGGGAATCAACAGCTTTAAAGGAATATGCACAAATGGTTTTATTGAAATTTTGATTCTTGATAGAACTGAATGGGAATCAACCAAACCATGTAGACAAGCTGAACCAATCTGTTTTCTTCTAAATCTCGACTCTTACTTTTTCAACCAAACTTTTCTTGACAAGTCCTCTGGAGTGCAATTCATCCAATAACTCCGAAGCTTCCTCAGCCAATCCTTCATATATAATGCCTTCTACAAGAATAGAATATGTAGCCTCTGTAGGTTTACATCCTTTTGTCACCATATCAGCCAGAAAATCTATTGCCCGACTAGTTTGATGAGCTTTACATAATCCCATCATTATTGAATTGTAAATGAATACTTTTGGTCTAATTCCAAAGCTTTTCATGTAATGGAAAAAATTTATAGCTTCATGAACCTTTCCTTCACGACTTAGGCCTCCTACTACTGAAGTGCAAGTAATTGGATCAGGCTTAAGACCCTTACTGCACATCTCTTCCAAAAGCTCTACAGCAAGTTTGGCTTTCCCCATCTTTAGAAGCCCGTCAATGATTATATTGTAAGTAATAATATCAGGTTTCAGACCTATTCTGTTCATCTCTTCGAAGAGTTCCACGGCACGCTCTGTTTTTCCAACCTTCAAAAGCCCATCAATCACTGTATTGTATGTGACTAGAGAAGGAGAGCACCCTTTGGAACATAGGTGCCTCAGTATCTCAACTGCATCATCCGCCTTCCCATCTTTGCATAGTGCAGTTAGCAAAATATTATAGGTCACTATATCTGGGTAACAACCCCTAGATACCATTATTTCCAAGTACTCAATTGCTCTATCAATGCCTTTTTCATTACAAAACCTTTGAATCAATGGATTGTAACTTCTCGAATTAGGAGTATGACCATGCTTTGGCATCATCTCCAAGATATTAAGGGCTTTATCTAGTAAGCCTTTTTGGCACAGGAAATTGATCAGGATATTGAAAGTAACAACACTGGGGAAACACCCTTTACGAAGCATGTTAGCCATTAGTTTCATAGCATCCATCCATCTTCCAACGCTACACAAGCTACGCAAGACAATATTATGGGAGATCACATCAGGCTGACAACCATAGGATGGCAATTTGTTTAAAAATCTAATTGCTTCATCCAACCTACCTTCATGGCAAATCCCTTTTATAAGAACATTATATGTAATCACATCAGGTTTGCATCCTTTTCTCCTCATGTCATTGAACAGTTTCATTGCCTGACCAACTCCATTTTCTTTACAAGCTGCATCAATCAGTACAGTGCACGTAACTATATCTGGGTAACACCTGCTTTGCACCTGCCTGTCAAGTACTTGCATGGCTTGCTTCAATTTCCCTCTATCACACAAACTACACAAAATTGCATCATATGTAGCAGCATTTGGAGCAACACTCATGCGATCCAGAATCCGCAAGGCTTCTTCTGTGTCCCCTAATTTGCAATAACTACTGATCAAAACATTGTAACAGGTTACATCAATAACAGCTCCAGAAACCTCCAGAACTCCCATGATTCGAGTTGCATTCTTAGGCCTGCCAATCTTGCAAAACCCACGGATTAAAGCAGTGCAAGCAATAACATCGGGGATATTACCCTTATTAGTCATATACTCAAGAAACTTAGAACTTTCCTCCAATTCCCCATTTCTAATTAACCTATGGAGATGACGGATCTCTGACTCCTCAAAATTCAGGGAATTATTGACCCTTGCTGAGGACTCCACCCCATTTAAAGCACATTTAGAGAATCTTTCAGAATATTGCAGACTACTTTTCAAACCAGAACTTCCATGTTTTGAACAAACAAACACGCTAAAGCCCAAATGCTTTCTATTCCAAGTCTCATTAGGTTTTCTAAAGTCAATAACCCCATCAGACAGACCAAATAACTGAAATTTGCAGGCCATAGTTATACTCTCACCAAATTGAATGCAGAACCAGAGCTATATCTTTCTCATAGGAAGTGCTAATATGAATAAAACTATATATGTGGTACCACCAAGTCCATTGCTTCAACCACTTCAAACACTTGCTACACAAACTCTAATACCACCAAATCCATTTCCAGCTCTCATAACCTGAAAATCCAAAGTCACACATTCCATAAGTGCACTAGTTAATATACTTACAAGTTTAAGTAATAAGCACGTCATAAAAATGAAGCAAGCCAATAACGAAACCTGCAATAACATAACTATCGACAGTCATAAGCCAAGCATCGACGACAACTACACAACACCAAAGGCATAACATAACCAGTCATATTCATTCATCAATCTGAATCTATAACAGTAAACAATACTACAAATCAAGTAAAAGACAAAAAGTAAAAGACAAAAACCGCGATGTTATATCGAGAAATCCGAATTCATGATCACATAGAGGACAAAACTCAACATTTCAGAAACAGAAATCACTGATAAACCCCCTTGCCCGCGTCTCACTGCGCCCTGATCGTAGTTCCCATAAACTTCATCACACTAATGTCAAAAGAATCCCTAAAACTTGTCTAATCACTTTAAAATGGGAAAATGAGAACAAGAGAAAAGGTTCTACGAAAAAAAATAACTAACAACTCAATCAAGAAAAGAGGCTAGCGTCACTGCGTCTGTAAATAGAGAAAGAAGAAAGTGAAAGATGAAATGTTAGGTTGAGAGGTTTACCCAGTGTATGAGGGTGTGGAAGTTACTCTACGGAAAGTGCGCAACGGAACGGAGGTATCAGTGGCAACGGTGTTGGGTTGTGCGGCAAAGTGAGGGGTTGTGCGGCAAAGTGAGGTGTTGTGCACACATAGGAAAAGAGAGAGAATACCGCGAAGAGGATTCGTTAGGGATGGTAATGTGTTTCACACACTCCACTATGGTAAACGCAACAAGGTAACAACAAGGTAAATAAATAGCACTTTAGTTCACATATTTCTTAGTTTTCGTAATAATGGAAATTACAACTGTTTTAATATAAATGCTAATATTATCTATATATTATTATAAAATTATAAAATGACTTTTTAATTGTTGCAATAAAAATATTAATAAATTATAAAATAAATAATTTTATTATAAGTAGATACAAATTACTTTTTGTAACGTCCCATATAGTAAATAAACTTAACTAAATCAAATATCACATAGAATATTATACAAAAATCACGAAGTATATATGTGTCCACCGTTATAGTCATCCAACATTATACATAAAAAAGATAACTAAGACACACGAAGATGCCATGAACAGAATTAAAAAGGTTCCAAAGACTTGTTCATAAGCAAAGGATTACAAAAATAATGAAAAACCCTTCAAAGTGGGCTCAACACTGAGTCCAACGCCAATCCACACCCAAATAAGCTGCAACATTACCGTCGTCACTACGATCACCATGAGTTCCCATATCTGCTCACACCAAGATATTGGTGATCATTGCAAAAAGGAAAACTACACACAAGAAGACAACACAAACAAGAAAGGGTAAGCTAGAGTAAAAAGGTTTTATCATACAATTAAGCATGTAATTTGAAATCAATAGCATATCAATCATCCAAACATGTAATAGCAAACAAGCAAGACTCTAAGACTCAATTATCTGGATACATATAATGGGTTGGATTCATTGGATGTTTGCACTTGTGATGGCATCTACTGTAGAGTCATTGCCAATGGGTTTCACCCTACCACGCACAAGGTTAGCCTTCAAACATCTAAGGCCATTATCCTGCCAAAGACTATGGTCTTTTACTACTCTCACCACTTGAGTCAGTACGCTCTACGTGAGACTAACTAACTCTTTAGAGTTTCAGGATGCAATCCTTACTTGAATCCTTACCTAATTATATACACTGAGGCACCACCACGAAACCTTACTAAGAGATTCGTGGAATTACGTCCATTACATAAGGCACCACCATGAGATCTCACCAAGAGGTTCATGAAATTACGTCCATCACATAAGGCACCACCATGAAATCTTGTAACATCCCTAAGGAATATTAGTAATATTTAATAAATAAAATCCGAAATAAAAAAATAAATACCGCATTTAATATAAAACCATTTCCCAAAAACACGGGAAATTTAAAACTTTAATATACATGTCATAAAACCATGAGTCCATAATTTATAAAACTAAAACAATATTCATATGGCTTTCAAAGGGTTACATATTTATCTCAAAAATCAAAATAATAACATATAAACAAAATCCCCAGTTATCCCTCGCTCCGAGTCTATGCATCTCCTGGCCCACCTGTCAAATCATCTGCTCCTGGATAACGAGTCATCCGATCATCGCCACACACACACACAAAAAAGGTGAGCTATGCACAATATATAAACAGATACATGAAATAAATATACCACCCATCCCAAAATATCACCACTAAAATTTCATGATTTTCAAATTACCCAACCATGACCTCATAGTCCGTCATGAGTCATATACATGCACTAGGTCTTGGGACTTCACTATGCTCCCACGAAACTAACTCATTCGTGGTCCAACCCTATGAGCCTATCTCGCTCATAGTCCTGCCCTACAGACTCTTCGTCTATAGTAAATCATCCAAGCCTCCTCAACTTGGACCTTGGCACGCACGCAATCACCGTACTATGGACTCCTCACCCAATAGTAGTCGACGGGAACATCACAGTTCCTTGCCCATCATGCGCCCGACACATGTAATCACCATACTAATGACTCCTCGCCCATTAGTAGCCGACGGGAACTCAACCAGTTCCATGCCCATCATGTGTCCAACCATCAAACACATCCCAGACCCCTATTAGACTTAGTCCTTCAAGCCCAAATACCACACCACATGCATATACTTCCTATACTTAGGAAAAAGTAGCCAAACTAACACACACAAGCACACACAAACATAGTAATTTGCATAAACTCGCTTAAGCTAGGGACTCTCGCCCAAGCTAAGCCCTCAGTCTCGCTTAGGCTACTTCAGCTCGCCTAAGCGAACTTAAACCAGTAGCATCAACACATCATCTCGCTTAGGCGAGATCCTCTCGTCTAAGCGAGGTCATCTCTCGCCCAAACACCTAATTCAATCTCGCATGGGCTACAATGCAAGCAAAACATCACACTTGACCCCGTCATCTCGCTTAGGCGAGGCCGTCTCGCCTGAGCGAGACCCTGGTTCGCTCAAACCCACAAAACTCCTCGCCTGGACGAGGTTTCGCGCTCAGAACACTCAGGTCACCTCACGACCTCGCTTAGGCGAGGGTGACCCGCTTGGGCGAGAATTGCAGTATCCCTCTCCTAGTCTTGCGCGAGAACAAACCACTTACCATACCAAAATCCAATTTAGGCAAATTCCAAGCATTCTACCCCATCAAGTCATCACAGTAACATGGTTCATACAAGTTTGCATCAATCAAACTAAAGGTTTGGCCAAAAACCACAACAACAATACCCCCAAACCCTTGTCCCATTCATATAAACCACCCAAAATGACTTTGTGCCTAACTTCAATCTGCCAATTCTCAATTACAATGCATATTATACCACAATCATACCCTATAGAATCCAATTAGAAGCAAAACGCAGAAAAACGAGCATTAATGGTATACACGTAATACAACACCCCTAACCTGAAATCTTGGACCAAATTAGTAGCCTTTGAGGGTTCTTCTCCAATTTCCCAAGCTGCCTAATTCTTCCTCTCAAGTCTTCTCCTAATAACACCCAATTCTCTCCTCACCCACTCAGAATTCGTATTCTTCTCACAAGCAAATTGACAACAGTGCCAAAACCCCCTTTTTTCTTCAAAATGACCTTTTATATACCCTCCAAAACTACACTAAAAAATAAAGTTCCAATTTCATTCCCAACCAAGTTTGAACCCATGACCACTTAGTCACCATTCAAGTGCATAACCAATTCAACCAAATCATGTTAGTTATACACTCCAATCATGATAAGCTTACAATACCAATTCCATACTCATCCATATTATTAAAAAAATCAATAATAAAATAACAACACATAATTGGCATACATAGGACTCAAACCCAAGTCTTCTCACACAAACAAAGTACTCTCACACAAACAAAGTACTCTCAACCGTTTGAGCTAGTACTTTTCCATGTCACATCAAACAATAATTAATGTCATAAAGGAACTTTATACCCGCATTTATTAATTTATTAATTATTTAATTAATTAATTTTTACGGGTCTTACAAATCTCACCAAGAGTTTCATGGAATTACATCCAACTCATGCCATAACTATACGTCACCAACCAGCCACAATTTATCAAAGCAGAATAGTTTCATGCCAATATCCAACCAACCAACCAACAATTCATGTTTTCCATATCATACTCAACATAGCAAAATATCATTCTCATTTAATCTCATACAATATACATGGCATCATACATCATGCCTTTACGGTAAAATACTCTATCAGGCACGCAAGCAACCACATCAGAAAACCAATCAGAACTAGAGCACGAAACATGTCCCAATCTCGCTCAGGCTATAAGTCCTTGCTCAAGCGAGAGAGGTTCTCTCACTCAGGCGAGCCCTTCTCACCCAACCGAGAGCTCGAGCAGTTGAACAATGGCTTCTGCAATTTCTCGCTTAGGCGAGACCTCCTCGCCTGAGCGACATTACTCCTCTCTCAAAACGAAGGCTCGTCGCCTGAGCGACAATTCGAGCAGAAAACTTGGGCACGTTTTTGCTAGTCTCGCCTAGGAGAGACACGCTCGCTTAGGCGAGAATAGCATCTCTCACCATTGTTCACGTGTGCAACAACCAAGCATTTGAAACTCAATCGACATTTATCAATATTCCAGGCAATCACAACAGCACCCACGAATCTTAAACACGAAACAAAGCTAAAACAGGCAAATATGAAGGAAACACGAAAATCCTAGCTTCGCTTACCTGAAAAATGCTAGCAAAAGACACACCCAAACAGGTGAGCACTACAGCTTCAGGAGCAGATTCATGAGCTATAAATACTGCCATAGATTTAAGACGAGGTTACCAAGATGAACCCTAGTTGGAATCACGGAAACAAACCTAGAAAAGAGAAAGGTATGGGTTGAGAACCAACTTACGTGGAATAAAAATGGAGTTTTTAGCTCAACAAAGAACGGGAGCTAAACCCTAGCAGAGCTTTGTTGGAGAGAAAAAGAGAATGAGTGGAGGAGCTATTTTTGACACAGTGCAAAATGAAAGGAATAAGTGGATGTAAGGTGGTCTTGAGTACCCTATGGGCTGGCCTTTAGGCCTAACAGTTAAGGCTAGGCCCTTAAACATAAATGGCATAAATAAGTGGGCCTTACACATTTTATTATAAATAATTAGTTATAGTTAAAAAAATAGTTATTAAATAATAAAAATAGAAATTTTTATTTTGAATGATTATTCAAATTTAAAAAAAAAAGAAAAGAAAATTATACGCATAAAAAAGGTTAACCCTTTATTAATGGTATAGATATAAATATATATATAAATATATATATATATATATATATATATATATATATATATATATATATATATATATATATATATATATATATATATATATATATAAATAAAAAAAAATAAATATTATATATATATATTTTTATATATTAATATAATATTATATATGTAAATAA
>Ga0099822_1002990_pt1 | contig 21487 bp, 12 predicted proteins | sample CowpeawhiteBW_FD_76839 | JGI IMG/M metagenome (GOLD analysis project Ga0099822, IMG submission 76839) | Root nodule microbial communities of legume samples collected from California USA - Cow pea white BW | ecosystem: Host-associated > Plants > Roots > Nodule | place: USA: California | collected...
ATATATAAAAAAAAAAAAAAATATATATATTTTTTTTATATATTATGATAAACAATATATATATATATAAAAAATATATATATATATATATATATATATATATATATATATATATATATATATATATATATATAACACATTAAATTTGAGTTCTACAAAGGCAAACGACATTAAAACTTATCTTAATAAATGTTGATTATATAATTTGTTTAGATATTAATTTTAAAGTAATTAAACTTAAATTAATTAATTAGAATCTCAACTACTTCAAAGTATAGATCAAGAATTCAAAACATGCTTAATTAGAATTAACATATTGTAAGGTTAAAACAAAACAAACAAGGTTTATAGTTTGAATTAAGTAATAAACAAGTATTACCTTTTTTTTTCTTTTAAACATAACTAAATCATCAATCTTAAAAAAATTCAATGTACTGATATTTTTTCCATGGACAAAAATAGAATTAGTTTTTAAAACTGATCTAAATGATTATTTGTAGTTAGTACTATATCCTTTATTATCTATGAATAATTTAATGTTTTTATTTTTCTTTGTTAAAGAAGGAATTTTTTGAAAAGATAAATAATATATAAGAAATTTCTTTTCTAATATAAATATGTACAAAAGTTCTAATAAATTTACTTTTGTTGTGTTAGGTATCACTTAATTTAGTATCCCTTACAAGAATGACGTGAATAAAATTAAAAGTAAGAGAAAATGCATTTTTCAAGATCAATAACCACATGCTTAATTGTTAAGAAACAAACCAATATATGCGTACCATTAACTTTAAATAAAACATTAATACATTTTTTTCTTCTAATTTTTTTCTCGACTTAATAGAGGAACAATAATGAGAAAAAGATAAAAATATATTTAAGATAACTACTTTTTGAAAATAAAAATAAAAAAGAGAGAAAAAATTATCAAAATTTATTATAATCTAAACTCATTTGAGAATGATTCTTTCAATCCATTTTACTTCAATACAAATATTTTTTTATACACATTCTCATATTTGTGAACTTTCTTTTAGTAAACAACCATAATATTTGATTTGTTACTGAGTTGTTAAATTTAAGCTTAGAGTTAGTTCACATTTTACATTTGTCTTTAAGGTGCTTGAATTTTTAACATTTATATTTGAACCATTGTGTTCAAAATTTCTATAAAAAGTTTTTATTGTGCAAATACAGGATGACTTATCTATCTTTAAAGAATACATGTGGTTGTAAAATCTTAGAGAAACTACAAAAATAGAAGAGAAACTACCCAAATAGAAGTAAAACTAAACATGTTGTCAATAACTCGACATTGTTTTGGATAAAAAAAAAATGATGCATAGATATGATACGTGTATCGGATACGACCTGTATCTGATATGCTGATACGCTAATTTTGAAAATAATAAGATACAACACGTGATATATACATATTAAAAACATACAAATTATTTAAAAAATATGAGAAATATATGATTATTCTCATGTGAATCCAAATTAAAATAAAATGTATTAAATATTTCTAACATAAAAATTTAGAAATTATTGTCATCATAAAAACATTATTGGTTTATATATTAAATACTACATTGATAAATATCAATAAAACATCATAAAGTATCATAGTAAAACATCCTAAAATATTGGATATAGAAATGTGTCAGACGCAACTACGTAACATAAATTGAAGTGACATAGATTGAAGTATTAATGAATCATACATTGAAGTATAAAAACTATGCATTTGTATTTAATTCCTCTTCATCATTACTTGTTTCATTATTCATTATTAAATTGAAATTACAAAGTGTGATTTTAGTGTTTTAATATATTACTTCAAAATTTAACTGTATGTACATTTTTCATAAACTTAACAAATTATGCCTCACATTAAGTTCGAAATATCTTTCTTTGTACTCCTTTTAAGAGTATGAACATTTTTAAAATACAATTCAATAAACTTTTAATGTCTTTTTTTTTTTAGTTTCACACATATCGTAAATATTAATTTAAATTGGTTGATCTCAATAACATTCTATATTTAAAAAGCATTTTTAAATGTCATACAACTAATTCCTAATTGAAAAGTCAAATTATTGAAGTTCATACCATATTAAATACATAGAATAATAACACAATTGAAAATAAAACTTTGATAAGTTTAAATAAAGTGATTATATGAGTAGAACAGATTCTCATTTAAATAGAAGGGAATTCCTAATGAGTCTGCTACCTAATCTCAATACCCTCCTTAAAAGGGACATGAGGCCTTCAAATATTTAGGGATAATATATAATAAAATATTTTGGGATAATCATTAGCAGAAAAATTGGCAATCAAATTTGACCATTAGTCAATTCTAATTCATCAATACCTGTTGGATTGTTAGATTAGCAATGCAGTTGACTGTCAAAACTAGTTATCTAAACGTACATGTATTAAATAATTTTAGATTTCAAAGATAATTATAAATTTCAAACGACGACGACTATTCTAGAATCGAATATATAAACATTACTAGTTGATATAATTTTCAATATGTCAAGTCAGGAGATGTATGAACCATCATTTTTGCATCAAAGTATAACCAAGAGATGTATGAACCATCTTTTTTACATCACAATATGCAGGCAAAAGCTTTAAGCGTGTGGTTGAGTTCATATAAATGCAGTCTCTTTTTACGGTCATATAAATCACAAGTCATAGACTATATTCGTCAATTCAGAAGAATCTAATGAATTGAAGGCAACCAACTTCCAGGTACATTACTTGACCAAATCCAACCTCCCAATACATGTGTGATTCATTTGAGCTAAGAGACAAAACATGTCTACGCAGAATGGTATGAATTTAAGATTACATTTACAAGTTGCTTGCTTTTATTGCCAATTTGCCATTCACCAAGCAAATCAGCTGAAAAGGGAAGCCCTGGTGTTCTAAACAAACCCAAGTGCTAAACATCAGTCAAAAAAGAAAGACAAAGCAGTCGTAAATCATACCGATTCAAATGAAAACTAACCACGCCCAGTTCAGCTCAGCTAACCTGCAGGAAGAACAACCTTTGACCCAAGAATCGTGGAGAGCAGATAACATGAGGACTCAAAAAGACAAAAGAAGAAGAAGAAGAAGAAAAGAACCCATTACCAATAATCACACAGACGATAAATAAATAGATGTTCGCTTTCATTTGCTGCAAATCAAATTACAAGCTCCTTTTCTTTTACCCCCGATTATACAATTATACCCGTTTTGGTTTTCTTAAAATTGAAGACAACATTTTGGCTACTATATTTCTGTCTGTCTGACTGTCTTATAGTTGTAACAGATGAACAAGCTTTGAAATCATAGCGAGCGACCAAGGAAAAATCCAACCAACCCATTTAATTAATTAATAAAGCAACAAAAAAGAAATTGAGGTGAAGTGACAAAGCTGAGTTGTATGTGGTGCATTGCAGTGCAGATCATCTGGAACAGCAAGAAAAATAGGACTGATTTTGCTTGGATGTAGCAGGGCCATTGTTGACGAGGCTCACCCTGTTCACCGACAACTCTGCCTTGTAAGTATCGGAGTTGAGGACCTTCCTGCTCACGTTGTTGTATATCTCTCGAATAACCATCTCGAATGCCGTCTTCACGTTGGTGGAGTCCAACGCAGACGTTTCCATGAAAAACAATCCTTCCGCTTCCGCAAGGCTTTTCCCTTCCTCAACGCTCACCGACCTTATATTCTCCAAATCACATTTGTTCCCCACCAGCATCATGGCCACCGTCGTATCGCAATGAGCTGCATCAAATCACACCATACAATAAAATAGCTTCGTTAGCATCCATGAATGGCCTTTGCTCTCACAAAAAACACAACTTATTTTTTTACACTAAACTCCATTATTCATTTGCTCTCTCTCTCTCTCTCTCTCTATACATGCATGTATTTATCTAAGTACAATAGCTGTACTTGAGAAGATACCAACGTCTATTCTCTAATTACGAGTTTTTACTTTTATGATTGATTTCTTTGAATCTTTATGAAGAAGTATAGAGAGTGAGACGAAGCTACAAGAGAAGTTGCACAAGAGAATCGAGAAATTGAAAGGTGGTTCTAGGTTAGCCTGTGAAAAAGGTGATAACAGAGAAAAGTAGACAGCAGAAGACAAGTATAAATAAAGAAGCGTAGGAGTGCACAAGAGGAGAATCAGATCGGCGAAGAGGAAGAAGACCAGATCTGGCAGTAGAAGGGAGAGAGAGAGAGAGAAAAAAAAAAAGAGAGTACTTTTAAGCTCGTCTAGCCAGCGACCGACGCTGTCGAAGGTGGTTCGGCGGGAGATGTCGTAGACAATGAGAGCGCCGACAGCGCCGCGGTAGTAGGCGGAGGTAACGGCGCGGAATCGCTCTTGGCCGGCGGTGTCCCAAATCTGAGCCTTGACTTCCTTGGAATCGATCTCCAAGCACTGGGTCTGGAACTCGACGCCTATGGTGGCCTTGGAGTGCATATTGAACTCGTTGCGAGCGTAGCGGGAAAGGAGGTTGGATTTTCCGACCGCCGAGTCTCCGATTATGACGATCTTGAAGAGGTACTCTTCTCCCCCCTCGTCATCCGAACCCCACATTTTGGAACTCTATTTCCTCACTCCTCCTTCTCCGACCCTCCTCCAACTCCAACTCAGAGACAGAGGCAAAAGGAAAGGTTTAGTTTCGGAGACTGAATGCTTCGCTGTGATGATACTCCACACAACCTGGCATCCACAAGCTCCGTTACTCTACTCTCCTGCATTCATTGCCCTTCTTGTCCCACTCCTTTCATTTTTTTTTTAATAAAATTCAAATTATTATTATTATTATTATTATTATTATTATTATTATTATTATTATTATTATTATTATTATTATTATTATTATTATTATTATTATTATTATTACTGTTAACGCACTAACGCGTCCTAATCTAATTCATAGCATTATTATGATCGCTAACTATAATTAACTCCTGCTTTTATAATTCTCTTTCTTCTGTTTAATGCATTTTTGACTCGAATTTACATTTTTTATTATATTTTTTCTGTTTTGTGTCTTTAAGATATATTAATAAAGACTGATTTTAATATTTTAAATATATTTAAAAAATTTATAACAAGTATATTTTAATATGAATAATGATATTTTAATCCACTTTTAACTCATTACTCTTATTTTAGATCATCACATTTTATTACTAAAAAAATTAAAATAAATAATCTAAAAATAATAAAAGTAATAGATTAAAATTGAATAAAAAAATAAATTAAAATATTATTATTCTTTTAATATTAAGCTAAAGACACTACACACAAATCCAGTAGAAGATTTGGGTTCTTTCACTCCTACTATTTTCATTTCTTTACTGTAAAGTAGTAGTTTCACGTTAAAAAATATTCGGTTGTAACTTTTAAATTCAAGAGAAAAAAAGGACTAATTTAGTTTCGTGTGGCATGTGTTTAATTGAGTTCATTTAAAGGAATAATCATCTTCTTAACAATTTTATAACAAAAATAAATGATATTATTTTTGAAATAATCGGAACCTTGGATAGAAGATGATGACGTGGGGAAATGGGAAGAGAGAAAGAGGGAATAGGTAAGTTGCATGGGGTTGGCCGTATTGGATAAAGCTGAAATAAATGGTAGCCGTAGGATGGTAATTGCAAAGTTTTGGTGACGTTGAGAAACGGCGTCGTTTCGTTTAATTTAATAATTAATTAAAAATAGAATAGAAGACAAGAAAAGATGGAACGGTTGTTGTTTTAATCGGCGTTGGAGTGCAGTGGATGCAGTGAAGAGAGCCTCGAGGACTCTGTGACTTACCTTATTGAATTGAATTGAGTTGAGTTGAATCCCTGGTTCATGCAACGAACAAAACAATAAATCTTACAATTCTTTATCTGCTGCCAATGCAAACCAAAACGATGTCGCCTCCTCGCTTCCCTGTGTTGCTGTTACTGCTGTTTCTCATTGCCGCCGCCGCCGCCGCCGATAACGATGCCAAACGCGACGACCAGAGGGCTCCCAAGTCCCAATCCTGCAATAACCCCTTCCAATTGGTATTCTCTTTCCATCAATTATTCTTTTCTTACTTCCGTTCGATCTCCCGATTTTTCTTCTCTTCTACTCGTGCGAGTCGCTTCCACAATCCATCACAATTTTATATGATTTTCTTTATTCACTGGCTGGCTGCAGGTGAAGGTGGAGAACTGGATTGATGGCGTGGAAGGGAGTATTTATAATGGCGTCACTGCCAGATTTGGCTCTCTTTTGCCTGAGAAACCTGAAAACAGTGTCAGAACTCCTGCAATTTTCTCTAATCCTGTAGACTGCTGTTCCAATTCAACTTCTAAGGTTCTTTTCTTCCTCTTCCACCCTGCTTCTCTGCACCTACGATCTAATACATTTATGCCCTTGCTACGTGCCGATTTACAAACACACTTGATAAACTTTCTATCTAATAAGGGACCCCATCCATGTTCTATCTTCATGTTTCAAAATGTTTTTTGTTATTCTATTTTTACCCTCCAATAGCTGATAGTTAATGTGGTATATTGTTTTTCTCAAGAAACATACCCAGTGAGTTATGCATTCTTCTTTTTACAGTTGTCTGGATCAGTTGCTCTCTGTATGCGTGGGGGTTGTGACTTTACAGTCAAAGCTGAATTTGCACAGTCTGGAGGTGCTACTGGCATGTTGGTAATAAATGATGCAGAAGGTTTGTTTTAGTGCTTCACACACTATGAGACTTCCATACTCATTTTCAATCATTGGTAAAGTGAGTTGCAAATGTACTTTTTTATACTAAAGCATATTCAATTTATATGAAGATGCAGACAATTCTTGAGTGCATTTAATACGTAATGGAAAGATCAAATGAGTACTAAGTAGTAAAACAACTGGCATAAGCATGGGCAAAGTTACACGGCAGTTTTCACACTACTGCTCTCAGCTTTGAATATTCACTAAATGTTTTATCATACAATTTACTTATTGAATCATTGCTTTTGTTGCAATTAATGACTAGCAATGTTTTCTTTTTTCTGCTCTGGTCGATAAAGTTTTATATGATCGTATTTAGTGTAATATCAACTATTAATTTTTCCAGATCTCTTTGAGATGGTTTGCTCCAATAGCAGTGAGGCAAATATTTCAATTCCAGTTGTAATGATAACAAAGTCAGCAGGAGAAGGTCTCAACAATTCTTTAATATCTGGAAGGAAAGGTCAGGACTTCAATTCTTCAAACATCTTTTGGTACAATTGTTGTTTTAATATTAAGCCTTGTTTATCTATTAAACGATGCTGTATACTTCTAAGATGCAAATAATATATTTTTTTCTGTTTTTTCTTCTTTTTTGGCCATTGCAAAATGTGTATTTGAGTTCAATGGTGCTGCCTGTGACTATAGACCTGACTGGGCCTAGTGGGATATGTATTTTGCTCCTATGGAAGTAACTTTAATGGACTCCTAACAACTCACAATTATGTATTTTTTAATGGTTGTTAATACTAGATAATCAATTTTTAATGTTAAGAACCCATTTCTCATATAATATGCACATCTTATTTTAAAGGAACACCTCTTGTCCGGAGTAGATTCATTTCTTGAAGTTAAGGAATTCATTAAGAAACCACCATTGGAAATGCTCTTAGTAGCTCTTTTTTTTTATGCATTGCATTGAATGGTTTGAGCAAGAGTTGAACCTAAGCTTTTCCAGTGACAGATGGTGCCACTGCTAAGCCAATGGTTCTTCTGAATGATTCTTGTACAGTAATTTGATATATTAACTTGCTTGGGAAAATGAATCTATGTTTTGTCCAAATCAAAGAACTGCACTGAGATATATTTTATTCATGTTAGATATTTATTTTTGTTTTTTCCCCACGGTTTTACCTGTTATATTTCATACATTTTAGAGTCTATTAGTATGTTATAAATGTCCAATTAATTCATTTGACCTTGAAACCTTAGCTGATCTCATTTTGTGGTTCATGGATTGTTTAAGTTTTAAAAATATTGATTAATACTAATAGTGCCACAATGTGTTATTTGAGTAAATAGGATGCGAAAGACAAACATGGTTTCGTTAATAAATAAGCTTATTCATCTAGATGTCAGGTTTATTTTCTAATTGACTTACAGATTGTTAATTTTGAGTTGTCTATTGCAGTTGAAATTTTGTTATATGCTCCACCTCGCCCACTTGTTGACTTCTCAGTTGCATTTTTGTGGTTGATGTCTGTCGGAACAATTGTATGCGCTTCTCTATGGTCGGATTTTACTTCTCCAGAGAAGTCTGATGAGCGCTATAATGAATTATGTCCCAAGGTTTTTTTTCCTTGCAACCCTATATTATCCATGAAGTTTGTTATACATAAATGTGCTTTTGTGATTCCTAAAAAAACACTTTTCTAAATGTGAGGACATACATTTGTCGAGAAAGAATCTACTAATATTTGAACAATGCTAAAATGGGAAATGTATAATCACAGTTTGACCTTAGCATGTGTATTGATCTACATTTGCTATTTCATTTTGTTTAGCCACTGATAATTTTATTAAGAGTGTGTTTTAAGATTTGCAAAATTGTTCCTGGGAATGAACTTATGAATGTAAAATTCCTGGATTTGTTATATGTTTTAAATTATTTTTGAGACATGGCTGATTCCTGTGAATGTGTCATCTTTATATTTTGCTTGGATTTTGTTTCCATGGCCGATTCTCATATTAACTAGGATAAACTACTTGATATGGTACTTAAGCCTTGAAATTCTCCCACTTAATGGACTAGTTTTTTACTAGTAGGTGAGTAAATCCATCAAAGAAAAAAAGCTACCATCGGGTCAGTGTCAATTGATTGAAAACCATCATGAACATACATATGGGCCTTTAAAGGTAACAATGTTAGGAGTTCCACGTTGAGTAGAATAAACTACTTGATGTGGTACTTAAGCCTCGAGATGCTTTTACCAAATGGAGTCATCTGAGTTGTACTTATGTCCTATAGGTGGGCATATTCATTCCCTCGGGAAATGTTAGAAATTTCAACTTATCATACATCCGGCCATTAACTTCGATTCCCACTGGTGTTTTGTACTTCTATCAGTTGATTTTCTGTAAGCATTCCCATAAATGTTAAACTCTATCCAAACATGTTTAGTTTGATTTACTGAAGATAATATTCCTCATTATAATATTCCCAGGAATAAATAATACCACCTACCTTCTATGAACTTTACAATGGAGTATAAGAGTGTGCCTTCTTCCTTTTTGTTTACTGATACAATTTTTTTCACGTTTACTTTTAAGACATGTTCAAGTGTATTAATTTGTACCTATATGCTTCTTTTGTTAGGAATCTTCCATTGCTGAAACAGCCAGAGATGATTTTGACAAGGAAATTGTTCATATTGATTCAAAGGGTGCCATCATATTTGTCATAGCAGCATCTGCCTTTCTTGTGCTATTGTTCTTCTTCATGTCATCTTGGTTTGTCTGGGTGCTTATTGTACTTTTCTGCATAGGTGGTGTTGAGGTAATGTAGCTCATTTACATGGATATTTGCTGTAGTTTAGTTCTCTTGCTAATTAGCCAAAAATCGTATTTCATGGTGTGCATGAAAAAGGAGGTATTGGTTCTGAATCTTCCATGTTGCAGTCTATAAATAAATTCAATTTTGAACTAGCAATTTGAGTCTTTGACACGTTTAGTAATCAGATTATACTGCATTAGTTTTGTTGATTACATACACAAGTTATTAAAAGGTAAGAGAAAAAAGGAAGAGAGTGAAAGTCTCTAGAGGTAAAGAATTTAGGAGCACTAATACAAACATCGTTATCGTCATCAACATGTGAAATTTAAATCTCCAATATTCCTCTGTAAGTTATTTTTTTTTTTTGAATTTCAGGGTATGCACAATTGTATTGTAAGCCTGACTGTAAGGTACAACCCATGTCTCTTTGTTTTCTGGCCTGAAAGTGTGCTCTGTTTCCTCTGCATGCCATGGTTTCTGTTAATTTCTGTTTTTATTCTAATTTGAATGAGCAGAAAAGGCCAAAGTTGTGGTCAGAAGACAGTAACCGTACCTCTATTTGGGGAGACTTCTATTTTCTCACTGCTAGTATTGTTATTCTGTGTGGCATTTGCAATATTCTGGGCTGCTACGCGACAGGAGTCATATTCATGGATTGGCCAAGATATTCTTGTAAGTTTCATTTAGTACCGGCAGGACAGGTCTTTCTATTATTATTTCAGTTTCTAAATTCAATCTTACACTGTTAGAGATGCCTAGAATAAGAAATTTCCTTCTTTCTCAAAACTTGTCCATGAATACTGACTGTCTTTGGAAATCGGGAACGTTGTATGAAGAACTGCAGCAGAAATTGCAATGGCTTTAAGTCTTGGTCTTTCTTAGTGTTTATTTGTGGAAAATTCCTATTTCATTTTTTAAATATATTTAACTGAATTCATCTCAATATTTACATTGATCTGCTCAAATCCATATGTATTTATGTTAGAGAAATGACAAAAAAACATATATTCTTGGTATAACAGCCCCTCTAGTTTTGGAATGTTGTAACTATCAAGTAGTTTATTATGTTAACAAGCAGCTATCCATTTGACCATAGTTAACTACCCTAGTGGTTGGTAGTTCATAAACTATAAATACTCTTACTAATATTTCTTTTGAATTTCCTTTATTCCTAATCTTTATATTAGTTTTTCTCAAATAATTAAATAATATTTGTTTAAATCTGCACACAATGGTCAAATACTGAATTGGGATCGTGGTTGGTTCCACAGTGTGCTTTCTTAGATGTCAATCTAGAAGCTTGTTTATGTCAATTATTTTTGAAACCATTAGCTGATGATGATAAGATTGTGTGATCTTTCATTGTGTGCTATACACTTGAATTTTTGCTTTGTTCTTCACAGGGCATCTGTTTGATGATAACAGTCTTGCAGTTGGCTCGATTACCTAATATTAAGGTACCTGCATGGATTCTTTATCTCTGCAATCAATTTGTCTTGTATATTGGAACAGCTCTAATAGTTTCTTGTGCATGATATTATAGGTTGCCACGGTACTCCTTTGTTGTGCCTTTGTCTATGACATTTTTTGGGTATTCATATCTCCAGTGATATTCCACGAGAGTGTTATGATTGCAGTAAGTATTTACTTTCCTACTACTACTACTACTATAGTACTTTAACTTCTTTGTCTCAGCCACGTTAGCATCTTTAAAGGTAGAGTAATATAAGTACTTATTTTCTTTTACTTGATAAAAATAAAAGTTTCATAGAAGGAAGAAGAGAAAGTAGAAGCATTAAGTTACAGGATACATCATCTTCTGAAGAATATCAAGAGAAATAGTTTGAACACAAAAATTCAACGACCACTAGCTGATTAATCTCTTTCTCTCTATTATTATAATATATATATATATATATATATAAATAAATCAGCTACCCTATGAACACTTGTAGTTGTATATTTTTCAGAGGGACTTCTCTCTCTAATGTTGCTTTATTAAAAAGGAAGTGATAATTGTTGTGTTTTATAGATTTTTTATACTCTTACATGGACTTTAATTTCTAGGTTGCTCGAGGTGATAAGGCAGGTGGTGAGGCAATTCCAATGCTTTTAAGATTTCCTCGTCTTTTTGATCCCTGGGGAGGTTATGACATGATTGGGTTTGGGGATATTCTCTTTCCTGGGTTGCTTATTTCCTTTGCTCATAGGTACTTCACTCCTTATTTAGTCAACATCATATCGAAATGCTAGACTTGCAAAATTGAAGATGTACATTTGAATGAATACTGTCTATTTTTGCTCCCACAGAAAACAGAAACCAAAGAATAATGGCTATTTATTGAGTTATTTTGATGTTTCTTATCTCCATCATTTTTCTTCGCCCTGTTTGCATTCCACTGGGGAAGCTACTGTTTGGTTAAGTGAATCGTAGGCTTTGGAACTTGTACTCAGTTTACGAACTTGATATTTGCAATTTGATTGCACTTTGCCTGCTTCTGGCACCGTGTGATAACCAATCCTGTTATGGATATCAAAATCTAATCCTGTATTTCATGAAAATACATAGTATATTGGCAAATACTGCCACCTTTTATGCAAAAAGATTCATCAAGGTCTTATCAATGCTTAATACATGCAAACTTTTGACCTATGTACAAACATCTTTACCAAGGTCCTTAAAGGGAACAGAACAAATTCCAGTTATAACAAGTTTAGCATAATTTATGTGCATGCTTTAGCTTTCTTGGGCTTGCAGAACATCGGAAAGTTCATTTTTAATATTTATTTATGTACTTTATAAAAAAAAAAATGCTGTTTTAACATATGTATTCTGTATTTTGGTTGTCATAGATTTGACAAAGATAATGGGAGGGGAGCATCAAATGGATATTTTCTTTGGCTGGTAATTGGCTATGGCATTGGTGAGTTCTTTGTTTCATGTTTAGATTGAAAGACTCGTAAATTTATATCATAACTCTGGCTAAAACTGTGTTGCTTATGTTTTATTCATCTACATTCAATTCAAGGCCAAGTAATTTTAGGATTTATTCAAGTATTGATTGATTAGAGTTCAGAATTTAAGGTCTGTCGTACACTGCTTGAAAACTGAAACTTGCATATGCTTCCAGTCACAAGGAATCTAAAATAAGTTACCAATGCTGAAGATCCTAATTTGTGTGTCACATCACAACCTCGTTTCAATGCTTCTATGTCGTGACGGATAATCCTTTTCTGTTTTAGGCCTCGTTTTCACGTATTTGGGACTATATCTTATGAACGGAAATGGACAACCTGCTCTTCTCTACCTTGTTCCTTGTACACTAGGTAACTAGTTTTGTGCTGAGATTAGATGCGTAACTCGATATTTAAGTTAAACCTATCTGATTCCAATTGTTGTCTAATTAAATGAACAGGTGTCACTGTCATATTGGGATGTATAAGAGGTGAGTTGAAGAGCCTTTGGAATTATGGCACTGACCCATCATTGTCAACAGAGCATTCTGAAGTTTAAATGATTTCATAATTAATTAATCTTTTGAGGATTGAAGAAATTGACCTGCAACTCTGGAAATGTTCTCAGCATCTCAATGATATGGAATGAATGCAGAGGTCAGGAAAAACAGCAGGTGTACAGTACAGGCTCGTAAACTATCTTCTGTATTAATGATTGAATGCTTTTATGATTATGACTGCTTCATAGTTCACTTGTAAAAGGAATGATAAACAGATGGAAAAGTAGGTATAACAAATTTACCATCATATCGCCTCTGAAGATGCCATTGAACTTTCACCTTTTCAACTGCCACAGTGAATTCAAGAAGAATTTTTTATACTTTTTAAGTCCCACAAATTCAAGATTATATAACAAATGACAACTGTATTGTGCTCTAAAGGAATATATTAGAAAAAAGCTATTTACATAGTAAATGTTTACAAGAGGAATTTTGTAATTATAAAATGTTCTGATATTTGAATGTTATTTCAGGTTTCAAAACTGTACAGTCACCTTGGTCTAATTAATCTGGAGCCAGTAAAGAATATTAATATGTTTATTTCTCAAATTACATTCAATCATCATGTAATTAATGAAATCAAATTATTTAAAGAATGGGTAAGTTAAAATAAATATAAACATTGATTTAAAATTAAAAACAATGTGCGTTTTTAATTTTTCAAAATAACTGTTGTTAAATAAAACAATACCTTAACATGAATAAACAAATTTAAAACAAAATCCAAATGGAATCGTGGTACAACAAATGTCAATTTATAAGAAATGTATAAAATCTAAAATTGTTCTTTTATATATATATATATGGCAGTGCAGGAAATTTCAAATTAAAACTACAAAATCAAGTCATATATTTATCCATTTAATTTATATGGCAGAGGATTCTCCAAAATTAAAAAGTTAAATGATTATTGTTAATGAAATTGAACATTTTGATTGGGGGAAATCACATGTGGGCTTATTGGGTCTACTTTGACAAAAAAAAATTGAATAAAGCTATCCTAAATGGTTAAACCGGAACTTAAGTTTTATTTCCATAGATCCCTCAATAATTGTTTTTTTTTTTTGCTATATATACTGAAGACATTATTCTATCCATGAATTTATTTTCTTTGTTAGAAGTTCTGTTTAAATTTATGCATTAATTTTTACCGTTCATATTTCATAATCTACTTTGGATAAAATGGTTAGTCAATTTAGAAGAAGACAAATTATGGTTTTCTTAGTGATCAAATGTTGATTACTGTTCTTAAATCCTGATTCCATTCCCTGATAATTTGAAGATACACCACACAACACATGTTTTGAATAACTTAGTTTTTCCACCACTTTACTTGACTCTCCCATTGTTCTTTACAATGAGGTCTGAGTGTGAGTGGTAGAAAAGTTTGGATGGAGTAAAATATTTGAGTTGTGCATTTTGTTGCTAAAATAAAAAAAAAAAAAAATTCGATCTCTTTTGGTACACTCACCTCTCCAACCCCCAGCTTCTTTGCCACCCATATTCTGCCAACAACATCTTCACATGTCTTTGTTTGTAGTGAACACATTAAAAATTTCAACTCTCTTATTGCTCTTGGTCCTACCACTACACACTCACGGGTTCTTCTATGCACACTTTCTCACTATAAAATATTGTTCCCCTTCCCTTCCCACTCCCAATCATCACACAATTCCAAATGCTTTAATTTTGTAGAACCTTCTTCATCCTCACTCTTCTCTTTTCATCCATGGATCAATTTCTTATTTTTCTTCTTTTTGTCACATCTCTCTTCACTTCCCCTTTCGTGCTCATTGCTCAAACTCCAACTCCAATTATCTCTCACATCAGCGTAGTAGGAGCTGTTTATTGTGATACCTGCTCCACCAGCACTTTTTCTAAACACAGCTACTTCTTGCAAGGTAAGAAATTAATCAATCAGAGCAGAGATGAATGGTCCGTGAGTTTTGATTTTGCAATGCACTGTTTCATTGGATTTGTTCTAATTAACCTATCAATTAATCAGGTGTTGAAGTTCACATACAGTGCAGATTTAGAGCAACCTCACCAAAAACCAGCGAGCAGATAAGCTTCTCAGTGAACAGAACCACAGACCAAAATGGAGTGTACAAGTTGGAGATACCATCAGTGGATGGAGTTAACTGCATGGATGGTTCAGCAATTGTGTCTCTCTGCCAAGCATCTCTGATAAGTAGCTCCACTCCCACTTGCAATGTTCCTTTTCTCAAGAGCACAACACGCGAGATATCAGTCAAATCGAAACAAGACAACATGTGTGTGTACACCTTGAGTGGTCTCAGTTTCAAGCCACCTCAAAAGAACACTACCTTGTGTGGACATCATCAGAATGAGCAACTGTCTTCAGCAAAGTTCTTCTTCCCTTGGCCGCCGCAGCTACCACCGTTCCCTCCCCTTCCACCTTTTCCATCCTTTCCTTTTCCTCCATTGCCATTCCCAACCTCACCACCAATCCCTTCTCTGCCTTTCCCTTTCCCACAATATCGTCCAACCCCATCTGCATTTTCTCCACCTGCATTTAACTTAGGAGATCCTTCTACTTGGATCCCTCACATTCCTCCCTCACCTTCTCCTAATATACCACAACACCAAACTCCCTAAACTCCCAAGAACTCCCTACTCTTTTATTTATTTATTTATTTTTTATCAGCAATGGTGATTATGAGATGAATCCACAACCTCTTTAGTCTGCTCTTTCAAACCCTTAGAACCAACTTTATATCTTCTTTATTTATTCCTGTCATAATTACATTTGTATGGAAGCATGTGATTCAACGGTGAAGAACAACATGATATAGAAACTACAGTGCAATTCAGTAATTTTCCGAAACTTTATTGGGTGGTAGCACAACCCGGTCTGTGATGTCTTGTTCAGCTCACGTGTATGCTGTGCTGTGCTATTGAGTCAAAAAGTAAAGCAGGTCACAAGAGAATAATATGTGGATGGATGATCACAGAAAAGGGATCATAGGATTTTACTTCAATCAAGACATGTTGGTTCCTAGTGTAGTAACTTGATGTGCTGCTTTGTTTGATTAATTTATGTAAAGATATAATGTCATGGTTAATTCTTGTAAATTTTCGATTCAATAACAGAAAAAACAAAAATGGAAGTGTTTGTGTTTTTCCAGGCAGAGTAACTAACCATATTGATTTGATTGTACATCTCATAGATTATCTTAGGTTCAAAGATAATCTCCTGCCATAGGTTTCTGTGAAAACAGAATTTTTAAGGTAGTTAAGGTTAAGAACCAGAAACGATACAAACACAAAGTTGCATTATGTGTAAAAATTGTGTCATCACTATTATATATAGCTTTTAGTTTAGAATTAGGTGTTTGATCCTATAAGAATGACAAAACTAAGTCTGACAAACATAATCTACTACCAAAGGATATCAATTTGTACTTCCAAATTCTAAGTTTGCTATGAAATTTCTATGTGATAGGCTTCCATGTCATCATCTTCTTGGGACTTATCCCAATAAGTAATCCCAAGTATTAAAGGGGAATTTGAGAATAGTACACTTCAAAATGTTAGCATATGTTGTCCTCCGACATTTTTAAAACCTTATTCAACATCTTTTATGTTTTGAAAAATCATTAGCAACATGTTTTCTTTTTCTTTCATATACGCTAGATTAGACATCTTTGTCTTTTCCTTGTCTCTAGGCAACCTGGTATAATATGCAGAAATTTAACGACCAAACTTATGACATATTTTTCCTTATATATGTCATGATTCTTTCATTTGTTTTTATCTTGAATTTGATCATTATGACTTTAGATTTTGTTATCCAAATCTTTAGCACTTTGTTTCTATCGTCCTTAGCTTCTACCTCTATGTCCTCTAACATTATTGTATTACCATAAGCTTTCAATGCTTGCTTCCCCAGCTTCTGATTATTTAATCTTTTTGTTCTTTCACCAACCATCAACTTTACAATTCATCAAGTGAAAGATCATCGATATCTTTGGATTCTTCTATAACACATACAACAAAATTAAATTTTGGTACTCAAGATCAAGATATCTTTTCAACAACAATGGTTTTTTCAATCTTATCACCATACGTGCACATCTTGTTAGACGAAATTCATTAAACATGCAAAGTAATTCGTGATTAATTCTTCAGACTCCATCTGATTGTTCAAACTCAGCACGAAAAGCATAAAGTTGTTGCTCTTTGCTCATGCATGTCCTTGATACTTTCTTTATCAGTACTTCTCGGATCTTAGAAAATTTTTCATCAACATACACCAATGATTATACACCTCAAAATAAGGAATTGTTACTTACACAAAAAATCCTTTTAATGTTATGAAGGAAGTCGGATAAAGGAAGAACTTTAAATACTAAAATTAAAATTTTTTCTCATTTGAAATTACTTAGTTATATATGCTAAGACAATTGATCATTAAGTCCACTAACCAAAAACAAAAATAAGCAATTCAAAAATTAATTTGATATTTTAGTATACTAACTATATAATTATTAAACACTATTTTCCTAATCATTAAACTATTAATAACTTAATTTATTAAATTAAAACAAAACGAATAAGCTTTTCTAACCTCATTTGGTAATCCCCATCCCATAAATTATTCTTTTCACAAGAAATCAAATTATTGATGTTTTCTTTTATTTATTATAATTGTTTTTATTTCCTGATATTATTTTGATAACATTCGTGGTGCACATCAATGGAGCTATACTACTAAGTTGTTTGAATTGACCCCACCCATAATCACTCTTACACAAATGAATTTATTTAATCCACATTTTATCCAAGTTTAGCACGAATATATTTGCTAATTCATGAGCATCTGTATTTCATTTCCTTTACACATGTATTTCCTTTTCTAATGGATGGATTTAGTTTTATAAAATTTAGTCAATTAGATTATTTGATATCATTTTATGATCCTACAATAAAATTATTGAATAATAACTAATTTTAATAACAAAAAATAGTTAATCTGTAAAATGATTAATTTAGATATCAATTTATAAAAATTATTCATAACTAAAATAATTTCAAAAAATCATAAATAATATCTAAATTGGTAACTAAAATAGTTTTTATCATAGATTGATCAATTACATTAATTATTAAGATTATGACTATCAAATAAATTGGTCTATAAACATATTTGTAACCATTATTTCATAAAAATTTTTTTAAGGAATAATTCAAATTTCACTTAAAGTCAGATCTATATTTTTTGATAAATCTAAAATTTCCAAGTTGAAAACTACAAACCTAGCCATGTGTTTTTCGGTAGGAGTTTTGAATTGTTGCATTGCATATGTGATTATATTGTAGGGTTGAAAAAAATAATCAGTAAGTTTTGTCTTTCTTTTTCCTTTTTCCAAAATGTTGGTTTGAGTGAGAAAATCTTCGGCATGCAATGCATCCATAATCAGTGTGAAAATAATATATGTATAGAACTATATTTTTATTTTCAATTTATTTAAATAATCCTTAAATTCTTTGCAAATAACACTAAATAAAAAGAAATATCTAAAAGTCAGTATTAAATATTTGCTATCGATAAAAATATATTATTTACAAAAAGAGCGATATCATTTGCATTTCAAAACTCTCTTGACAACTCTATATATATAAACAATAGTTTTTTATTTTCATACTTTTAAAGTTGATTTTATTGCTTTTCTACCCTATTGAGGTGTGAATTCAATTATATTTTGTCATATTTATTAACATTAAATGTCAACTAATATAGAGATCAAAGTCTTACGATTTACAAAATATATAAACAATTAAATTAAGCAATTAAAACTTAAAAATCACGAGTCAACACTTCAGTTTCACAACATTGTAAATCAAAATACGTATCCCTATGTTGTTGGACATGAACCTAAAGGACAAATAAAAGTTATATAATTTAAAAATATGAGAAGTCAAAATTGAAGAACTAAAAAATAGAGAGATAAAATTAATATCTATAATTTAAAAAAAGTGTTGAGGATGAAAATAACATGTCAAAAATTGGATTTGATGGAAACAATTAATGTACAGGTGGGATGGGTTAGAGGAAGAAGGATAAATTAATAGACATATTTACATCATTGCACGTTTTATAATCTTATCTTAATAATAAAATAACAACTATTAAGAACTATCCCCAATCCTAATATTAATCTTAATCTCATATATATCTATATCACGCCTCCCTCAATTTATATTTAATTTAACACACACTCACAAATGTACAAAATTTATGATTAAAATACTACACACACACACTCACTAATATGCTTTATGCAACTACGCTTATTTTAAACATACCTAAATCTCATACATCATGTCAAATAAATAATTACTAGTCAAATATTATTTTGGTCTCTATAACTTGAATGCATGTTGGTCATATTATATGTTAAATGTTATTTACAATTCTTAAATGAAACTCATTTCTCTTTTATATTAAGTATTTTTAGATATATTTAATTAGAACGAAAAACATTTACTTTTATATTCTGTAAATTTAAAATTTACTTCAGTTTTAGGATATGATAAGAAAAGTAGTCACTTATTATAATAAAATTTTTTAATCAGAAATTAGACTATATTCTCCAAGAGGTATGAAATGATGACAATGATATTATTCTATACAACTATTGTATACATATTTTTATTGAATAATTTAATTTATATTTTAATTGTATATCTGAATTTAATGTTTTTTTATTAAAAAAATTATGGAGTAATTTTTTCATTTAAAATGTGTTGGGAAAACGTTTTTATTTTTCATCTTCCAAATGCAAATGCAAATTATGAGATGTGACTTTTCAATTGTCAACATCAGAAATGGTGTACAAATTAAGTCCACTATCGTCATAATCATAATCATAATCGCAATTAAGCTGTGAAAAAGTCAACAGTTTTGTGCTGTGCCTCCTATTAAATAAATAAAATATTATTATTATTATTATTATTATTATTGGATACGTCAAAGCTTCACAAAATACAAAATGAATTTGACCTTCTTATCTCCGTTCCACCGCCCAATACAGACATCCATCATGCTTGTTTTCTTTTAATATCATCAAATGCTAATATTAATATTTAATATAATTAAATTTGTTTAGACCAAATACTTCCAAATAACATCGATGTGAGCACCAGAAGTCCTAAAATAATATAATAAATAACATTAATATAGTGAATTTAATTCTTCATTAAATATAGTACTAAATGTACTTCAATGTTAAATTTCATCACCGTGATAATATGTTGTAATTGATAATGGAACCTATACGTACTCCATTAATTAGTTGTAGACACAGTTGATACGAAAGAAAAGTGTATACATTTTTAAAATACTATTAAACCGTATCATGTCGTTTATATACAATATTAACACTGAAAAATATACCTTTTTATTTGTGTTTATTTCAATACAGATTCAATTTATTTATAGTGTTTCTTTAATTTTTTATTAACATTTCATTACATTAGGGTAAACTATGACTTGTATTATATTATAGTTTATTCCTGTCTGACAACACTATCACCATATATTCGAATAACCTTTTAGTGGTTTTTATGCTTGATATGTAGAAAATGAGTGTTGAATTGGACAAATGATAACTAAATTAATTACAGATAACGAATATAACTCTACAGAGAGATTTATAATAAAATAAATGTAAAAGGAAAAGAAAAAAAATATTTTACCTTCGAGGTAGGAATTAAATTTATATATGTTAGACTAAAAGAAAATAAAAATAAAGAATTAAATTTCTCTGTAGCTGACCCATGAAAAGTACTGGTTGAATGAAAAAGATGAACAGTAATAATTGATTATGTTTAATTTGAAAAAAGTTGGTTGCACACAGATTAACAGTGTAAGGCAATGCAATGCAAGCCGTAAGCCACTAATTACTAATTGTGGTATATGTATATTATAAGTGTTCAAAATATTGTAAAATATCTTAAGAAGCATTTTTCACTGTCCCTGATTCCAATATAATAAATAATGTGTTAAAAACATTATAAAAGTTTTATGGATTAAAATTAACTTTTTTAGGTGTATAAAAAATTACTTTAGAGAGAATAGAAAATTTTAGATTTGAATTTAAACTGTACATCAAAATTCTAGCATCATGAATAGATCCATCTTAGCCCCATAATGCAAAATGCAAATGTAAAACAAAATGTTACAATCACATAAAATTTTAGTATATTGAGTAATTTAATCACAATTAACTTTAAAAATAATCACTTTTTCCAAATTTTTTCTTAAAATTTGAAGGTACGATTTTTCTCAATTGCTTTAATTAACAATTCAGACTTTAAGAATAAACAATATATTTGTAACAATTTACACTTTTTTAAATGATTTTAGTTGATAACTAATTCTAAATATATATATA
>Ga0099822_1002995_pt1 | contig 21469 bp, 6 predicted proteins | sample CowpeawhiteBW_FD_76839 | JGI IMG/M metagenome (GOLD analysis project Ga0099822, IMG submission 76839) | Root nodule microbial communities of legume samples collected from California USA - Cow pea white BW | ecosystem: Host-associated > Plants > Roots > Nodule | place: USA: California | collected...
AAAAAAAAAAAAAAAAAAAAAAAAAAAAAAATATATATATATATATATATATATATATATATATATATATATATATATATATATATATATATATATATATATAACTTCTTCAGAAATGTATTTCATGTGTTTTCGACTGAAAGGTATTTCATTTTGGCAACTCATTCCAAAAGATACTAAATGTGTCCGAATAACTTATTCCGAAAATCATACTCCGTTTTTTTTTTTTCCCAAAATGCATTTCATGTATTTCTAAAATTTTATTCTAAAAGTTTTATTTCGAAAATTTAAAAAAAATTCCAAAACATGTAATTAGAAAGTCATCTTTATGAAAAGTAAAATAGTCAATTTAAAAGTATGGAATATGCAAAGTGACTGTAGTAGGGTTGTAGAAAGTAAAATCCCACATGTGTTGAGTTGTTTTGGGCCTTAACTATCGCAATTTGTATTTTCCTAAACGCTGTAGCCGAAATTCATAGAAAATACAACATTTTTAGAATTTTTCCAGTTTATCATTCTAGCTTTAATTAGTTTAGCATCCAGTTCTTCCAATCAAGTACTGTATGTTATCGTCAGAATATCGCAAAAAAAATGTTAGATTCTTAATATTAGTAAAAACAATCATTTGTGACCACATTTTTAATCTTATTTTAGAGTTAAAATTAAAAAAAAAAGTAAAAACATTATTTAACCATTTTATAATTATTATTTAAGACTCTTCATGTTCAAATCTAAAATTGTTAGTTGCGAACAACATTAAAGAAAATGATTAATAGTGCCAGCTTCCATTACTCAAACCTTAATGGATAACCTACATCTTAATTAAAATCATATCCACCATCTATTCTAGACCTTGCCAAAGACTGCTCCAATGTCATCACACATTCCGGAAACTAATATGATTCAGAAATCATGCATACAATAATCTATTTTATGAAGTTAGTTTGAAATATAAAACAATTATGAGAAAGAGAATGATGAATATGAGGCTGGTGGGGGAGAGAACGGGTTTCAAAGTAAAAATGCAGCTAAATAGGTGATGGAGTTCGGTTGGGGATGGAGCACAAGACAAGGCCGTGATCATCACGTACAAACACTCAAATTCACTTTCATTTTGTATTCAACAATGTATTAAAATATACCAAACGGTTAAGATTAATCATCCACAGTAATACTGTACACTAACAACAATCTAAAATTAAATACGCAATGTTTAAGATAGTTGCAATTCATTTTAATCTTATAACAATTCATTTCTTTCATGCTCTGATATCTCATAACAATTCAATGTTTAAAACAACGCAGTAGGACGGATGCATAAAAGAAGAAAAATAGAATGCACCAAGAAGCCCAAAGAGTCACAATTGATCTTGCTATACAAGTAACTCTGTACACTTTTCAACTTCTGCTGCCAAGGGATAACATTATTGGCCCCTAATAAAATGGGGAAAATAGATAGTTTAAACTTTAGGTGATATTTGTAAATCAAATTACAGGTAAAAGCATGCTCATACTCACCTATAAGGACCGTTATAAGGATCCGAACATATTTTAACGTTGATATGAAACTCAAAAAGCCAGCTTTCACAGCAAAATCTGGAAGCACAAATATCAAAATTAGAGTAAAAATCATTTTGCAGGCTCTTGCACTCTTTTCTATAGTCTACATGAAAAATGTCTCCTCCGCCATTACATCTTGCCTTAACGATAAATACTTCCGTGAATCTCGTACTCCTAACTGGTGGATTCAAATTAGGTACACTAGGGTTTTATTTATAAGTAATTCCCGCTCTTTACTCCCACTAGTTTTGGATAACAGAGAGATGGCCTAGGTCCTACTCTTTTTTTTTCAAGAAAGCCAGGTGTAGTGTAAGGGATAGTTGTCCGGGCTTTAGGTATAGAAATAAATACTTCTAGAAAAGAAAAAACGATGAAATGAACTTTAGTTTATGGAGAATGCAAAGGTTAAGGAATAATAAATATGTTATTTTTATATTGAAAGTTGAAATAATTAAAATAATATAAATATACATAATAAATTTTATAAAAATAAAAATATCTTTTTAAATTTTAAGACAATAACATATTGTCACAAAACAAAAACTTTGGAATTTGTACGTCTCAACTAAAAAAAAATCCAATTAAGTCTCAAATTGACACTTTAATTATTCTTTTTTGTTATAACATTTTTAGATATTTAACACTAATTTTTTTGTTGGTTTTTCTATTAACTTATACTTTTTTATGTTGTTTTTTTTTATTTTTAGATGTTTAAAGTTGGTTTTCTGTTAATTTAAACTTTCTTATATTTGATTATATTTAATTTTTAACAACATTAAAATATAGTTATTTTATTATTTAATTAGTTTTTAACTTTTAACTTTGAACATTAAATAAAATATTAAATACATATGTACAAGATTTATGGGCATTTTTGTCTTTTAAAAAAATAGTTATATTATTGGTTATTAGGTCAAATTTTATTTAATATTACACTTATCTATGTACCTTTGTAAGATCCAATGTATATAAATTATCCTTAACTAGTGTCCTTAGGGTACTGGTTAACAAGACCCTTAGTTTATAAGTTAGGATCTTATTAATCAATGTCCTAAAAGCATTGAATAAAGATAATTAATATACATCGAATCCTACAAAAGTATAAGTGTGATATTAAATCAAATCTACCTAATAACCATTAATGCAACTTTATTTTCTTTAAAGAACAAAAATATTCACAAATCTTGTACATGTATTTAATATTTTATTTAATGTTCACAAATAAAAGTTAAAAACTAATTAAATAATAAAATAACTATATTTTAATGTTGTTAAAATTTAAATATAATTAAATATAAGAAAGTTTAAATTAACAGAAAAAACCAATACAAAGATAGTATTAAACATTTAAAAATTTGAAAAAAAAAACATAAGAAAGTCTACATTAACAGAAAAACCAACAAAAAAATTAATGTTAAACATCTAAAAATGTTACAAAAAAAAAACAATTAAAGTGTCAATTTGAGACTTAATTGATTTTTTTTAGTAAAGACCTTAAAAATTTCAAAGTCCTTATTTTTATGTCTTTATAAAATTTATTATGTGCATTTATACTATTTTAATTACTGTATTTAATTATTTCAACTTTCAAAATGTAAAAAAATAATACCAAAACACATTTATTATTTCTTAATGAGTGCTCTTAAGTATCCCAAGAGCACTAGTCAACATCTCCAGGACATTAATTAAAGGACTTTAGTCTAATAAATACATTTTAGATTTGTTTCTTCGATTAATATCCTCGATATGCTAGTTCACTTGGCATTTAATCATGACAAGCTTTTATGCACACTTTAAAAGATAGCAAGGGAACTCACAGAAGTTTGTTCCGAGTATTTTACGTGATTGCCCTTCACCATTCAATTTTGGACACAGACCACCATACACAGCATATTTGGTGTAAGTTAGCAACCTCATGACCCGTGAGGCATCCATCTTTCTAATAATAGACCTTATCAGTGCACTAGAATGAAAAAAAAAGAAGATAGGTTAAACACATCAAATAACACAAATTTTCTGATCCAATAAAGCAAGCTTGAACTCTGTTTCTTACTCTGCACGCATAATAGCAATAAAATCTGGCGGCAGAGACTCCATGAATGAATTCAAGTCCTCAAACAACAGAGATTTCAATTCGCGTTTCAAAGCCTCTTTTTCTTCAATCGATATTCCAACAGCATATTTGCTGCAACTTACATAAAAAGGTCCGTTATAACCTTTTTATTGCAAGAAACATAGCATGGCAAAAACAAAAGGCAATAGAAACGAAACAAGTTAATTAATGCAACAGTTACTTCATCTTTCTACGTATATCCGTCAAGGAGTCCCGTTCAACAAACCATATTAACTAGCAGGATCTAAACAAGCTAATAAAGGAAGATAATTAATTTTAGTAAAGCAACTAACACTTAAACTGCTATAACTAATTTATAATTACAATATAACTACTAACTCTAAATAAATCATAGGCTGAGGGAACCAAAGAGAGGACAAATATCCAATTCAGTTATTAGATATCTTCTAATATAAACAATTTTACAAACGACCATCACATGGTTTATAAGAAATTTCTGAATGAAAAACATTTTAATAGCCACGCAATAGTATACTACTTGACTCCATATAACTACAATAACCCTTGTCATTCATCGCTATAGATTAGTTAATCGCAAAATTGTGTGTAAAACCACAGTATGAAACGAATAAAGATAGATCACAATAAGTGCAGTGAACTGTGCCTTACAGTTGTAATTTGCGTTTAACTAATTTGAACGAACTTCAAATTGCAATCTAACAGAATTTATAAGCGTTAATAAACAGAAAATGAGAAGGAACCTTTCAATGGTTGTTCCAGTGAAAATGATGGGTAAGTATCTCGAATACTTCCCAGCACCTAATCGCTCACCAAACCACATTGTTTTCATTGAATCCTTGAGAATCAAGGCTTCCCATAACTTACAGAAATCTTTTCTAAATTCTTCATCCAATACCGTGTACGCTGCATGATCTAGAAGAACTGCAAAATAATTCCAATAGGGCAGAAGAGGTCAAGGTTCAGTTCTTCCATGTTTTGAGTTTGAGATAGAATCCTATTAGAGAAAAAGTGATAATACATTAGCACGTACCCAAAGAGAAACCATTACAGCCTTCTGGGGAAACTAAAATATTACCAGGGTGAGGATCACCATGTATGTAACCATGTACAAATATCATTTCAGCAAATAGCTGAATCAGTGATTTTGCTACCTTCAGTAACAGGTTTAGAATGAATCAAATATGCAAGCTTTTGCACAACAAAAGTAGGACACTATGTATGATATGTTTATAGTTGATATTCAACTTATTAGGGTAGCAATTGTCAACCATTTACCAATGCTGCATCAGAATAAGAGAGAAAAGATCCTACCATAAAGAACATAAAAACACAATTTACATGAGTTCACCATAGCTGTGACAAGTCAACCTTTTCTGGATCAACCCCAATCTGATTCAGAAAATCCAAGTCATCAATCTGAAATTCAGTAAGTCATCTATCAATAGAATGTGATATAAAGAAATCTAAAGCATAGCACAGCTTGAACATCAACATTACCACACGAAAACTACAGTAACACAATATAAAAACGACTATTCAAAAAGTGAATTGGTCAATTAATAATGATATAAATTAATGGTCTGTGGCTCATGTTTATACCTACAACAATACTTTACTAGTATTCGCACAAGTTCATGTTATCTGAGGAGTACTATAAAGCTTTAAAAATACAGTTCTGCTTCTGCTCAAATGAGAAGTCTCCATCGCAATCAAAAAAAGTCATAAAGCAGATATCTCAAACACCAGCACATCTATTTTAATAAGTAGTCAATTTGACATTTCAAAATGCATTAAATCCACATTTCACTGTTCAAATTCCCGTTTCTCTTTACATATCATGATGCTCTTTTTTCTTTATATAATTCAAATGACATGCTTCTCTCCCGAACTGGAAAGAGAGGTTTATGAAATACAATAAAAGAAACTGAACCATTTTACTGAATGATTGAGAAAAGGAGAAGAAATTCTCCTCTAAGGATTCCCTTAACAAAGGGATTATCCTTTTACAAAGAATTTCACCTTTCTTAATGATCTTCCAAAATCTATATGAATCCTTCACCCTTTTCCTCTATCAATCCTTCACCCTTCACCCTTCACCCTTCGCTTCTATTCTTACTCTTAACAATTTGGATGGTAAAGTGACTTTTAAAGTGAAAATATAGATATAATTTGTGGTCAGCACATCCAAACTCAATTTTTGTCGATTGAAATTAAAAAATCACTTATCTCAGATTCAATTCTACTCACCACAAAATTGATGTTGAACATCTAAAAACATTTACCAAAATACATTGCTTTATTTTGTAAGTTTCTACTCCAATTTAAAAGAATGCAATGTGCTTCTAGCCTTATCCAAACAGGCTATAAATTGACAAGACCACAAGGGAGACAAAATAACCCTCAGTGACTCATGCTTAACAAACTATAAAGAAGAAATTAAGACATTCGGAAAGTTTAAGATATAATATACGTGCTATCTCGGAACTAATGCAATGATAATTTATTTTCCCAACATAACATTTACTGACAGGATTGATAAATCATACCTTGTGTCCTGCATAAAACTGCATGGTTAGGACAAGCCTTGTTGTCAAGTCCTGAATGCATGCATAGTTTGATGATAAGTTGGCAAGTAGTACACAATTACTAAATGAGAAATAAAAGTTCGTAGGAGGAATAAAAGTGATTTCAATTATCATACCCAGAATACATGAGGAATTTTGACCATTTTGTTATTTCTGAAAGTTTTGGCTGCTATCTCAGAATTCCTAGCCTCCTGAACAAAATCTGCAGGGAAGTAGTCAGGGATTCGGTATATATCTCATTCAGTTAGTCACCTCAAAATCTATGGCTTCTCTCTCAGGATTCCTTGTCGTATAGGGATAACTTGTACAATATTAAAAAAAACACTAATTTGTCTAGTAGGGTAAATTAAAATCAAGACTATCCTTACTTGCAGCATTAGCTTAAATATTAAACATAAACCATTGGCTGGAATAAGAACATATAGGGAAAATATATGTGCAGTGGTCTAAAGCTCAACAATATTACCACGTGTGAGACACTGTAATAGAAACAATGACAGAATGCATTTTTTATAGAGTAAATAGGCATTCTTACTAACCAAGTTCTGTAGACACAGATTTAGCAAACGCTAAGGGTAACCACTCGAGCTTGTATTGAGGGTATAACTACAATCAAAAGCAACAATATTAAAGTAATGAATCAAGAGGAACGAGAGACTTGATAATATTTCTGGCATAAAAAAAGTAACAGACAAGAAAAAAGCAACTGACAATTGTTCAACCACCAATTACACCTTACATTCATGAAAATCTTCAGGTTTCAATAAATTATATATTACTCATGATTTTTATATTCTTTCTTTTTTAATCATTTTCTCAAAAACTATATTTACTATAAAAGTAGAGTAAAAAATAGGAGGAAGAAAAACCTTTCTAAAATTAGAAAGGAAGATACAGAGGAAAGAAGGAAAACAGAAGACACGTCAGCTCAAAAGAGCATTTGCTATATAATAACAAAAAGCCTTATTCCACATTCCAATACCGTTGCAATGAAGGGTAATCTTATAAATTAGACTTTGAGCTTAAGGCAATTTCAAATTCGTCTTGTAAAGTAAAGACTAGGCAAGCTCTGTGGCTCTATTCAAGTAAAATATTTAGTCAACAAGAACAAACAATCACCCTTGAAGCTACAACCACACTACCCAAGTCCCATCCGGTTATTCTTGTACATTAGTTGAACAAATTAGCAAGAAAATCAGCATTAACATCAAAACATGAAATTTTAGGCGGTTACACAAGTCAAATCAGATTAATTCAACTTAAAAAAATATAACATATTAAACTAATAGGGATAGGGTTTTATCAAATTGTTTTGGATTGAACCCAATTATGCTAGAATTTTTGTCAAGTTGTCCTGATGCAATGAGCACCAGCTAATCATTTTCTTTAATACAAGAAGCAAGTTATTAGGCGAGACACTGTTTTGGGTCTAACATTCAGTTTTGTTTTAACAGCTACGAGATACTCCATCAGTATTTTCCACGGTACCACCAAACTATTTTCAAATTATACAGGGACAATCGAAGTTAGTCCAGTAGTCCAGCATTTAGTTCAGTGCCTATAATGTTAATGTCACTTAAACATAATGATATTGTTATTGACTGATTAATGACTCTCTGGATTATCAGATTGAGATGATTCAGTTCTCAGGTACCAAAACAAATTTCCTTTTGGTTCCCAACTGTATTGCCTTTTATTCCAACTTTTTTTACTTTCACCAATCAAAGTTTTATAATGATTTAGTCAATCATTTAGAAATATCTAAGAATAATATTAATTACAGAATAATTTCTTCAATATCTTTCAATAAACAATAAATCTCAAGGGTCAGAGCATACCCATGCAATAGCTTTCGACAGGAAATACATTGTTCTTGTATCAAAATTCATCTGCTGCTCTATCCAAGGATATTGTACCTGGTTCCCAGGGAAGAACAAGACTTTCCAATTCAAGAAGTGTTTTCCAGATGTAGCTTACCTCAATGCAAAAATATGTACTAGCAAAAAGCATCGCATATATAAATCTGGATTATCAATTTAGATCATTTGTCATATTCAGTTTAATTTGAGTTATCTACAGTAGCATGTCCCAGTTTCTGATATTTCGGACATTAATTAATTAATAAGATTGTTAGACCTTAGAGTTTACATAAACTCCTAGAGCTTCCGTAAACCTGACTCAGATTCAACTTTCAAGTTTACCTAATTAGAAAAACAATATCAAAAAGTCCATCAAGGACATATACATAACATAATATTCTTAACACAACAATAATTCAATATTTCCACATAAAGAAAAGTAGCAAATCACAATAACAGAGTAAGATAGCACATTAGTGCTAAACAAGATTGAATTACATAAATAACTAAGTCATATACAAATTCATAAAAACATACGTTCATAATGTGAAAATAATTCAAAAAGGAGTTAATTTCTTTAAATAATTTGACACTAATAAAGTATTGTCATTGTGGAAGTAAAAGTCAGACAAAAATTTAATTTAATTTCAAACTCATTAACTCGTTCCTAACTTGAGAGTTTATGCAAGGTTTTTAAGAGTTTAAAGATTTTCTCCGAGCTTACTCACAAAAGAGTTCCATAACAAGTTAACTCGTTATCTCTATCTAGGATTGTTAACTCATAAGAGTTAACTTGAAAGCTTGACATCCTTATATGTTAGAGTGAGTGTCCGTGTCTAGTGTCTAGTATCCGCGCAGATTTTGTAATTCACAGAAAGTATCAAGAATTCAGGAAATCAGTAGCATCAGAGACAAACCTTGATCGCTACCTCATAACCACTTTTTAGCACCGCACGGTGAACTTGAGCAATAGATGCAGCAGCTATAGCTTGTTCATCAATTGACAAAAACCTGTTATTCACATAAATTCAAATAGTGATGTTAAAACTTCAAATAAAGAGCTCTCTATACACACACACAAACAAAAAAAAAAAAAAAGTGAAAACGGGGATTTATAGGATGGCAACAGAATATTGTATATCAGCAGTCTCATAGGCAGGTCTAACTCAAGCTACAACGTTAGCTTATGCATTCTCACACCTTTAAGTCCAAATACCTGCACGAGGGCTTCTTCCATATAGAAAACCATTTATGCAACTCTGCCAACCAGGGTTTTGAGGAGATTTAACTTTTGAAAAAGATTAACATTTCGTAAAATACAAATTCAGTTAGTAAAGGCAACTTACATATCACAGAAATCAGGTCCAAGACTATTCTTTAACACCTCCCTGACGATTTTGAAAGGAACAGGAGCAACCTAATGTCATCAAGATATTCCAATTAGCAAAGACAATTAATCAAAAGCAAAGTGAAATTGAATTTAAATAGGACTTTGTTTAAATAAATTTATCGATGAACAGAAAAAGACATACGAAAAATAGAATAAAATAAGTCTTTTATAAACTAAATTCAGTATATGTATCACTTGCAAATTATCTTCTAGAAAGGCTCCAATAAATGAATTTTTAAATAACTATTTTAACTTTTAACGAAAGTCATTTTACCATCTTATTTGATCTCTTATAAGTGATTTTAGATAAACTTATCCAAACGGGCCCTAGATTCACTAAGATATATACCCGGTCCTGTAACGAAGACAAAGTGGACGAGTACTCTGTAGGAAGCACTTTCTGCGCCGCAACAAACTGTCCAGCCTTCACATAAAACCCTTTGTTGGCCTCGCATAACTTGAGAAACCTCTTGGCAGAGCGTAGATGCACCTAAGAACCAAACGATATGTTCGAAATATAAGCGATTGAGACAGTTCTCATAGCCGATTGAAACAACGAGAACGCTTATTCATTGTAGAGATGCCGAAAACCTGAGAAATCGTTAGACGGTACTGGTCGGAGTCCTTTTTAAGGCCGCGCAAAGAGAATTCGTAGTCAACAACAGTGGAAGCGACCTGAGAGATCGAAGATTGAGGAAACAGAGAGAAGTGAAGTCAAAGAGCGCTAAGAATTCAGCGATAAAGGATGGAACGATGGAAAAATTGGTACCGTGGAGACGGCACGAGCGGTGCGGATGAGACCATGGATTTCGCCTCCAGCTTTGTCGGCGGAGAGAGCCGGGAGATGATAGAACTCGGCGGAGTTGGTATTTTGTGCGGCGGCGGCGGCGGTTGAGGTTAGAAGGAAAAGTGCGGTTGTGCGTTTGGCGGGAAAACTGAAAGTGTTAGGCGTCATTTTACTGGAGGGTTGTTGGGTGAATGCATTTTAGCTATGCAGTTTTAAGACTGAAGCAAAATATTTCGGAGCAGCAGCCAGATTTTTGCGGCGTTCGGGTTAATCCGGTAGTAAGATTCTAGTAGTATAGTATGTCGGAATAATATTTATTTTTCGAAATATTTTTACAAATTTTCTAATTAATTAACTGTTAACTTTTGTTTTTAAGGAACACTTGTTAAGTTAACACAGGAAACTTTTATCGTCAATAAACCAATTTTTTAAAGAAAAAAATTGCCAACTAAATCCCTAATTTATTTACCGAAACTCACCCTTTTTTTTCTCTTATGGATAGAATTCTGAAAATTATTAGTCCTCTTGTGGGAATTCGGTTTCTAAGATTAAATTTTAACCCCATTTTTGTACGTTTTATTTAATTAAACAATTTTATTTAAAAAATAAAACTAATAATCGCAAGTAATTAATGTTAAGACTATGATGCTCCGACGCGTCCCATAAATGACGTGTCTCATGTCTGATACATATGAGACACCGACACTCATACAATACTTATAGGACACATTGGACACACATTATGTCCAATTTGAAAGATTAATTTTATCTTTTATATAATTTTAACAATTAAAATAAGTAACAATTCTTATATTATCAATATTTTTTGCATATTGAATATTAAATAGATAGATTAGATTTATTTTTGTATTAGTTGACAATTTCAAAGTTAGTATGTATATACATTCCCTGTCTCTTGTTCTATATTTTTTCAAAATTTAGATGTATCTTTGTGTCTATGTCCGTGTCGTATCTATACCCATTTTGGTATTCGAGCAACATAGTGTTAGAAAGATGTACAAATTTTTTATGTCAAATATAAATAAATAAATTAAAATTATATACATATATTAAATAAAAGTATTAAATAATAATTGAATAAAAGTCAAATAATTATAAAAATAATATAAACTATCAAAAGTGTGTCTTAAACATAAATTATAAAACTAAGATCATAAATTAATCTAAATTTTTTAAAATATTTAATAAGTTAAAGATGTTTTAATATTTTAAATATGTGAGAACGAAAATATATGTATATTAACTCTTATTTTAACATCAATTTAAAAGATTAAATATTATTTATACATGTACCATCATCCAAATCAAGATAGATTAAGATAATAATTATGAGGATAAATTCATTTGTAGTCTTCTTGTTCCGATTTCGATCCAAGTTCGTTCATAGTCATCATTAGGAACCACCACCACGTTCTCAAGGTAATGTTCGTTTGGAGCGTTTGAGCTCCGTCACGATATTTTGTCCTCACAAAACGTCTCAAAGTGTGAAAGGAGATAAGAGTATTTAAACTACGATTGAAAAATCTAGTTTTATAAAAATATAATTTTTATAAAATATTTAAAATTGTTATAATTTTATAAAACATAGAATTGAAAAATTATAAGATTATAAAATGTTATGATTATATATCGTGAAATTAAAAAATTAAAAATTAAAAACTATAAAAAAATATAATCATTAAATTAGAAATTTATGAAATTATGAAATTATATATTTTTATTTTATAATTCATAATTTTATGAATTTATAATTTATATTATTTTTTACTTTTGTAATATTATTTATTTTTATAAATTTATAATTTTTATTAGCTTCAGGAATAATTTTAGATAAATGACAACAAATTCTTGAGAGAAATCGTCATAATATAATGTTGTATAAGTAACGAAAAAATCTAACTGCATAAATTCAATTGAAAAATTTTTAAATTTTAAAAATTTTATAAACAAAAATTTAGCAGAAATTCAATTAAAATTTTAAAAATTTAAAAATTCAATAAACAAAAATTTAATAGAGCATAACTAAGCCAAAATTTAATAAATCGTGTTCGGTTTGAAATAATGACCAAGTAGAAATTTAACCTTTTTATAGTTACCAATAACATTAAATTTATTGAAATGTATATATGTGAACATTACATCAAAGTCAGAGTTATAGAGTAGCTCTGAAGATGTTTCTTAAATGTTACATTAAGACATACTACTAACTCACCTTTTCTCCCTACCATTTATTTCATCGTCAATCCAGTCATTGTTTTAACTGTTCCATAAATGTTTCACCCAAAAAGATTATTCCAGTAACAAATTATTGCCCATTAATGCCTTCTTTACAGTTGTTCCATGTATCATATCTGTTTTTAACTTTTAACAGTTAACTTTCAATTTCAAACTTTCCTAAGCTTTTGCCGGAAATTAATTTAATAGAAAAGATATCAACATAAATATTATATATGATCGTTAAAAGTAATTTTCAATACTGCACACACCAAAATTTTAATTACAAATTATAAATACTTTTTATGAAATTCATTTTCTAACATTCACTATCAAAACTAGAATTACTTTCACATTTACTTCTGATCAATACTTTAAAATCCCATTGTTCCAGAATCAACTCCACAAACAAATCCAAAAACATGCACATCATATGAATAGGATTACAAGTGCCAAGTAGTTGAAATTAGAAAATATAACCACAGATAAATAACTAATTTGTGAAGTTTATTTTTATTTTTATCTTTTAATTTCAAAGTTAACATCAAAATAAGAAAGATTAATTTGGTTTTTCAATAAGTTCGATACGTTGCTGACCATTCTGTAGTATTTATTAAGGTCAGCCACTTTGCTGGTCATGTTGTATTTATTTGCTGTGGTGAGCCACTATAAATTTGCAAGGATGTGCGGTATATGCGGAAGAAGACAAAATGCAAGATTAAAGCATCAGAATAGCAGCAAAATCCATAATAACTAGGAAAGTGGAAGAGATGAGTTCAAAATCACAAAGGACAAATCAGCAGTTCAAACAATACAGAGAAGAAAAGCAACCCTTGCATTCCCAACCAACAAATGAAGCACAAGGGTCAGTGCTTCTCTTCTTTCTCTTATTTCTTCAGAGTACAGTGGCACATGTTTGCTCCTTGTTGGTCTAGTCTCTTTCCGTCCGTCTGATAATCCAAAAACAAAATCAAAATAACCTTTAGTGATGGAATTGAGCCCATATCTGTAATTACATGATATCTTCTAAAAAAATTATAATAAGAAGGATCCAAGAGACACTGTACCTTTAAATCAAGTCTATGCAGAAAGCTTCTTTCTAAGATCGGCTGCCACGGCATCGATGAACTCCTCCGTGTTCAAATAGTGCTCTCTTGAAAGCCTACTTGCAAGAATTGAACAGTGAGTTTCTTAAACATGTGAAGTAGAAAAGCAAATTTACTTGGCCAATGTCAATGACAATTAACGTACTTGGATCCATGAATAATAAGTGCCAAGTCCTTGGTCATCTTCCCAGCCTCAACAACTCCAATGCAAGATGCCTCTAGCTTTTCAGTGAAATCCAATAGTTTAGCATTGTCATCCAGTTTTGCCCTGTCAACATAATTGATCACATAATATTATAATCTAATAGTTTCTAACTTTCAAAATACAACGACTAAAGCTCTGGATAGTTAGATAGTAATATACCTGTGAGCTAGCCCTCTTGTCCAGGCAAAGATGGATGCTATGCTATTTGTGCTGGTTTCGCCTCCTTTCTGATGAACCCTAAAATGACGGGTAACTGTTCCATGGGCTGCTTCTGCTTCAATAGTCTTTCCGTCAGGGCAAACCTGAACCCATGCCATAATGCAATAAGTATCAAAAGTCATACACCAGGAACTCTCGTATTGCAAAGAAATTTATTAAATTTGATTTAATATATAAATAAATAAATAAATAAAAGATCTGGTTCAATTAATTAAATAATTCAAAACAAATTGTAACCAAACCTACCAATACAGATGTCATCAAACCCAATGATCCAAAACCTAAATACAAGGTGAATAGGTATTAGTTAAAGAAAAGAAACCCATGCAAATGAAGTTGAAAAAAGAAAGAAACTAAGTTAATAAGCCTATCAGACAAACCTTGAGCTAAGAAATCACTCTGCACATCACCATCATAGTTTTTGCATGCCCATACATAACCTCCTTCACTCTTAAGAGCATAAGCCACCATATCATCAATGAGCCGATGCTCATACCTACGAAATTCATCAGATAAAAGTAAAATACAGTACAATGTGAACATTTTCTTTCTACGATACAAGAGTACTCATTCACTCACCATATACCAGCAGCCTCAAACTTTGATTTCCAGCTTGCCTCGTAAACTTCCTGAAATATGTCCTTGAATCTGCAGTAAATAAATATAATCAAACGGGATCGGTAGAGTAAAAGTTTTTAAATATCATTATATAATAAGTTCATAATGAATTGTATACCTTCCATCATATTTCTTAAGAATTGTATTTTTGGTGCTAAGATAAAGTGGCCACTTTTTCTCTAAAGCAGTTGCCATAGAAGCCTCGGCAAAAGAACGAATAGACTGCATCACATGCCAAATAATAAAATTAGATAGAAGTTCGACAACTACCCGAAATCATTAAAGTATATCCAATTAAAGTGACACCAGACACTGCAGAACCAACCTCATCAGTATTGTACATAGCCAATGAAACACCTCCCTGACCAGTAAAGTCAAAAACCTCTAATTCAGTCTTCTCACCTTTGCCTTCTGGAACTACAAGTATAGAAGAATTCATAAAATTAATCTTTAGTAACCAAAATATGTAACAATGAAAACTATGTCCCTGAGATGGGACACTGTCACTGAGTACAAGATAACTTCAGAACTAAGGACAGTTGTCTAAATCAAGTAAGAGGCATACCAAAAACCAGCTTCAGCTTTCCAGCTCCTTTAATTACTGTGTCAGTAGCCCGATATTGGTCACCAAACGCATGTCTTCCGATGCATATTGGCTTTGTCCAACCTGGTCAAGTGGTAATGTTGAGATATACAACAGTCCTCCATTTATCAGGAAGTAATTAAGTATAATTTTTTTAATATTAGTACCAGGAACAAGGCGCGGAATGTTTTTGCAAAGAATTGGTTCTCTGAAGACAGTTCCTGAAAATTTCCAAACAAACAACCAATAGAAAAAATACACACTGTTACCACCTACCACTTATTAGCTACCAAGCGCCCATAATATATGAATTCAGTAGTATTTAACATTAAACAAAAAAATAATTCACGGAAGTAAGATGAATTACCATTCAAAATGTTCCTAATTGTCCCATTTGGACTCTTCCACATATTCTTCAGGCCAAACTCCTTCACACGAGCTTCATCTGTCATGTATAAGAGTAGTATAAGCTTCAACATCTACTATCAAGGGGACCACTATTATCCAGCATACACCAAACGAAGGTAAAAATTAAAAGAATATGTCAGGATTTGACTACCGAACCTGGAGTGATAGTTGCACATTTGATTGCTACGTTGTATCTACATAACAGTGCCACCGTTAGATGAACAAGGATAAGTAACAACTATGCAAGAAAACAAGAATAAAAAAGCACTTAACCAGTCTAAATTCAACATTATATGACACGCAAAAATACTAAAATTAAAAATTGTTCTACATATCATTGGCTATATAATCAAACTACACAAATTTTGTCTGCTTCACTCATCATAACACTGTCTGAACCTTAGAACACACACATACATAAACATAATAATTGAAGAAACATAAAAAAGACAATTATCATTTCCCTTCGGTGGAGGGGATGTTCAAGGTATACAAATAACATACTTGAGAGTAGCTTCTGCGCTTTCAATTGTAACTTTATCATCGGTCTGATCACGGTATGGAAGACCAAGGTCATAATACTTTATGTCCAACTCCAAGAAAGGCAAAATGAGCTATCCCATAAGAAATGATAGAAAAATATCAATATTACGAGCACTTTCCACAAGAAAATAAAAAGTGACGCTTGCATTAATAGCAATATGATGATAAATCACCTTGTCCTTGATTGATTTCCAGATAACCCTAGTCATTTCATCTCCTGCAATGCATTATCCACAAAAAGCAACGTAAGACAAAGGCAAAAGAGCAGATAAAGATTGACTCACAGATAAACACAATCACCATGGAAATTAGTACTACACAAATCGAAAATTCTAGGTCACTTATCCAAATATTATTTCTGTGTTGCTTTTTTTTCATTTTTAATTACAAGTTTTTTTTTCATTTTTAATTACAAAAATACCACCTTATTTTCACTTTACTATCCGTTTTCAAATGTTTTGAAAAGAAGCAGTAAAGACATTTATTTTATTGTTTTACTTTAGAAAACAGGAACCAAAATAGAACAGTTTTCTCAAAGCAATCAGGCCCCTAGTTTTGTACTTAAGGCAAAGAGTAAAACTGAAAATGCCAACATTTTGGTATTCCATAATTTGGGTATTTTATATGAAATAGTTGCGGCAGCATCCCCTTACATTAGTTACTAATTACTCTTAGACGTATGTCTCTTGAAAATTTTCATCTTCCTCCCTCATTTCATTCATTGTTCTAAAAACTCAACAACTTCGTTTTTAAAAAAAAGTCCACATATTTCCCATGCTTAAACGGTGGGAATCATTAACAAATTCCCTTTAAAAATAAGGAAAAATGGAGGTAGATATAGCCTTCCAAACAATAATGCAAACGTAATTAATGCCAACGGAGGTTACTGTCAGTCATCACCGCTTTCAATTCAATTATGATACAGACCAGAAAACTTGATAAATCCAGCTCATACACACAAGACAAACAAGCTAAGGATCTCATCCCATATACTATCGCGAAAGACCACCTCAAGTTTTCAATACTTCAGCAAGTCCACTGATAAAGTTCTTCATCGGAAGAACAACCATTAAAACCTACTTTTTTATTTTCCACAGTATAATTTTATTTATTTAACTTAAAAATAAGTCAAAACCAGCAGTTGTAACACTAAAAAACAGAACAGATCTCCACCAAACAAAAAAAAAATACTAGAGAACGGATCAAATCTCCACTGTAACAATAATGAAAACGAGACGATTCAATAAAACGATTTTGTACAGTAATATCAAATATCTAAAAATACTTCCAAGCCTCGAACCACAACACACACACACAAATATCTATCACGTTGTAATGTTTCCAATAATGAGAAAACGAAGTGTAGTGGACCACAGCACCTATCGCAAGCAAAATATCTTATTGAAGACAACCAGGGGGAGCACATCGACACGACAAGACACACCACGCGAAAAGAAATTTAAGCAGTAATCATGAAGAGCATAAATAGATGAAACACGAAAAGGTAAAAATGAAGAGAAAAAATGGATGAAATGAAAGAAAGAAAGAAAAAGAGAGAAAAGATCAGATCGGAAGAAGAAGTTGAAGAAACAAACCATCCATCTCGACGATGGGATTGGCGACGGTGATCTTCTGGAACGCCATGGCTGAGTTTCTGATCTGGAAGAAGAGCACTAGAGAAGAAGGTTAGGTGAGAAGTGAATAATAATGTGAAGAGATAAGAGTTTAGCAAAAGCAAGTGACTTGCTGCTATTGCGGTACTCTCTATAGTAGAAACGGTCGTATAAGTAATGTTTTCCCAACCCCACCTACTTATGAGCTTTTATTTATTTTAAATGTCAAATACATCATTTTTTTTACAAATATCTCTCAAGAACGAAAATATCTCTTATAAACTAAAATTAGCTTCTAAAAAAGTTTTGTAAATAAATTTTTAGGAGATTAAATAAATATATTTTTTTCTAAATCGGTTAATTGCTTTTTATTTTTTTTTTATGTTAAATGTGTTCATTGGTCCAAACAGTACAGTGGTCCTTATATTAATATATCCAATCGAAGGGCGTGATTGCGTGATTTTGATTGCCCTCGTGATGTGTGCCATTTACAGTTTTGCCCTCTCTTCTCCTCTTTGCACCAATACATTGAACACAGCTGTGATGAGTACTACTACTCAAAGAAATAAATCTGTAGTACTTCAAACATATTAAACGTTTATTTCAATCCAAATTTCCTTTTTTTTTTGTTTAAATAAAGTTTTTAAGTCTCGCCATAAATATAATTAAATATGAAATAATTACATTCATTTAAATGACAGTCATCTCTTTAACAATTTGTACATAAAAAGATTCTTTTTTACTTCTGTTATTAATAGTTGTCAGCTTTTTAATAAAAAAATGTTTTTCATGTGTATTTTTTAAATTGTAAGATAATATAACTTTAGTTAATTGTACCCTTATTTCCCGTTTTGTTATGCATTGGAACTTTTGTAAACATTAAACAGAGAGAGAAATTTGGAGAAATATAGTATATCATTTATTTTAAATTTCATTGACAAAAAAAGTTAAATAACTACTAGTCATGTTATACATTGGAACTACATGTCATTGATTCAATATTAAAATATAAATGGAATATTTTAGGGATTTGTATTTTTGTGAATATTTTGAATGTTAATTAAATTGTGTAGTTTATTTATTGCATTCTCACATAAGAAAATTATTCTCGTAATATATGCCTTATATATATATATAATATCATGACCAGACTGGATGTGCAGAGAAAACAATAAAAAAATGAATAAACCGATGATTCAGTTCTGCTCTCAGCTCTGTCCATACCTATCTTCCAGGAAAACCATTCAATGTTTTTAATGAAAATCATTTAAAATGACATTGAACTCTTTCTTTTAATTTAATATGAGTAATCCAAAAAGTTGAAGTTAATTAATTTTGCTATGTTACATCAAATTTGTATTTGATATTAACAAATCCTAACATCTTTGACTCAGCTCATTAATTTGCAGATTAATATTGCCTAAATATTATAATGCTGTACAGCGAATTTTCGTATATTATCCATATTATCAGGTTAATTTTTATATATTGCAATTAATTAATTAAAATAAATTCTATATTTTTTTCAACTTAAATCAACATAGTCAAGATTGAATATTTGTATATTAAGATGTTATTGAAAGTTCTAGAAGTAGTTGTCATTGATGAGGTCAAGAAGGACCCATGAGCAATTTTTCTTTTGTCCTATCCCGTTATAAATGTCAATGGTAGAATAATATTATCTCACGTCTCATCTTTTCTAGTATCAAGGCAAAACAATAATAGTGCATGGCACGAACAATAATGATGATGATGAATATGAATTAAAATATTTATTTTTAGCAATATAATTTTTTTAAGAATTAATAATATTTATAGAGATAATATATTTATAAGTTTTCTTTTTCTGAGAGATTTTTCTAAAATAATTTTTATATTTTTTAAGTTCTCCGAAAAAAAGACGTGATCGTTATGGATAATAAACGTTCAACGAATATGGTTATATATTCAGTAAAATTAAGTTTAATTTTATTTTTTATGTTTTTAAAAGTGACAATAAATAAGATTTAGATACATTTTTTGAGATTATGAATATCAATATTTTCATTTACGAAGAAAACTGTATCTGGATTCATTTTCATACGCATAAAACTTTGATAATCATATTACTATATATTTTTTTAGGAAAGATATTATGCATATATATAGATCTAGACACACGGTCTGAATTTTTAATAAAATATATTTTTGTTTTGATGATTTTATTTTTCTTTACATTCATTAATGAAACATGAGTGCTCACTTCAGTGTTAAAATTAGAATAAATACTCTATTAAAAGTATAACATTAGTAATTTCTTAAATATTATAAATCATGTGAAATAGTATTAAACATTGAAAGTTTCTTCAAGTATGTTCGCGAAATATATACAAGTCCAGGAACGATGATGATGATGTTGATACACAACTATCTCTTACACAGTTCTATTGCTTTATAAATTTTGTTTTTGTCATCATGACATCATCAAAAGTTTACGGATAATTAATATTGATTAGCATGATACGAGGTAAAATTAATGCATATTTAACTATAACAGTTATTATTCTTAATCTAAAAATTTATACTAATGTCCTTCTTGATATTAAAGCCAATAAGTGTATAACGTTTATCGTTTTTTTTTTTCTTTCCCTTTCTTGAATATTCAAAAGAAAGAGAGAGATTTTCTTTTTCTTTTTAATACAGGTGGGGCCCCTTGGATCTGCATTAGGTAGATCGCAAATAGGAGATAGAGATTGGAGAGTGGTAGGGTAGTGTGGTTAAGAATGAGCAAAACATCCTTAAAGACAAAGGTGTAGGATGCGTTATGCAAGCACCTACCCCCGTGAAGCCCAATGATATATGGTTTATTAGGATAATTTTTTATTGAAATGTTAATCTGAATTTTAATATGATAAAAGATACAAGAAGTCTAAAAATAAAAGATATGTATTTAAAGCGAGTTTAATAAAGAAATAAAAGAGGAAAACATATTTTTAAAGGTTAACAGGTTAAAAGTTAAAAGGGTCCAAAGATGTAAAGGGCCGTAAAAAGTAAGAAAAAAAATGTGGATGTATCTTTTTAAATATACGATAAATTTGTTTTTATTTATTTAAAATATAACTATATAATATTTGAGTTTTAATAAAATAAAAACTTAAACTTAAAGAGAACTTATACATGTCTTCTATCATTGTCTGTCTAACATAATTAACTTAATTATTATTATCTTATATAAAACATGTGTAAGGTTAAAAACATAATTTATACATGTCCATATATTATAATGTTACTTTAAACATTTTACAACAATTTTATATATTTTATAATATTTTTCACATCAAATATTTTATATTTTATATTTTTTTAATACTAGAAAAATAATGAATATTATTTATTTACTTTTCCTTTTTATTTGGACACATATTACTAACTTCAGAGGAGAAAACAAGTTAATCAAAGAGTTAAAATAGACCACGAGGGACATAAATAAGGGTAACATGAATATATTTCATCAAATATATTCATAAAAAAATTAACGTATTTGCACTCATACATACAAAGATATATCCAAATAATTTCTCATATATATATATATATATATATATATATATATATATATATATATATATATATATATATATATATATATATATATATATATATATATATATATATAAATATAAT
>Ga0099822_1002997_pt1 | contig 21465 bp, 13 predicted proteins | sample CowpeawhiteBW_FD_76839 | JGI IMG/M metagenome (GOLD analysis project Ga0099822, IMG submission 76839) | Root nodule microbial communities of legume samples collected from California USA - Cow pea white BW | ecosystem: Host-associated > Plants > Roots > Nodule | place: USA: California | collected...
AAAATTTAAAGAATACATTGTGTATGTCATAGTATGAATATGATGAAAATGTTGAATTATCAATTTATCATCTAATTCCCCAAAGTTTTTACTTAATTTTGTGAACTTCTTAAAGTTTCCCAAATTTTAAACATTGAAAGTTTTTTCATAAAAAATAAAAAAAAAACGGGCCGGCTAGCAGGCCCGCGGACCAAGAAGTATGCGGGACAGACCAATGTTTTCAGCCCGCATAAAGTATGCGGGGCAGGGTGAATCAGCCCGCTTTTTGCGAACCTTATGCGGCCGGACCTAAACGGGCCAGACCAACCCGCATTGCCACTCCTAGTCTAAACCAAGATACCCATCCTCTCATATTATATGAGGCATAAAGACATATTTGAATATTTTTTGCATAAACATTTTTAAAAAAGAAAAAAGAAATAAAATGAGCTTTTTAATAATTTTACATAGGATTTATAATGAACTAAATTTAAAAAAATATTTTCTATTTACTTTATTTTTTAAGTAAATTACAAGTTAAAAAATTATATTTTTCTTCTTAAAGTGGTAATAACACATCAGGGCGAATAGCCTCTACTTTTTGAGTTGATACAGCCTGACTAATGCAACCTTTAACACTTTAATTACACATCCATGATTCGATATTAATTCTTCAGATTTATGAATTTATTACTCACTAAAACGATAAATGTAAATAAAATAATAACAAAATACAGCTTCATTTTTTGTATGGAAAATGCTAACAAGTAGTGTCGGGACACCGAATAAAGAATAATTAACGTCTATTGATTCCATCAATCTTATATTAAAAACTGAAATATTTAATTATAATAATTAAACGATATAAATGTATTTAACATATTTTATAAAAATAAAAATATTTTTTGAAATTTGTAAACAATAATAAACATTTTAGATTGCTAAAGTCTTTACTAAAAGAATAAGAAAAAATACTTCTTAAACATATCGTTAGTTTTATGTATTTATAATTAAAAATTTTAAATATTAAAATATTGTATGATTTTTTAACAATAAGATATTTTATTAAGTTAAAAGAAATATTGTAAAAGGATATTAAAAAGTCAGAGAAATACATTTTTATTTAACCTTTTTTTTATACTTTTTAAATATTTAACCTTATTTATTTTTTAAATTTAAACTTCTTTATATTTAATTATATTTTAATTTTTAACGACATATCATTTTTATTATCTAATTATTTTTTAACTTTGATGAACATAAAATAAAATATTAAATGTAATTCTACAACTATGAACATTTTTATCTTCATATGAAATAAAATTATATTAATAGTTATTATATCATATTTCATTTAAAATCACACTTAATTATATATTTTTATAAAATTTAATTATATTAATCGGTATTCCTAGACACTAATCAGCAAGGTTTATTTTATTCATAAAAATTGAGAACTCGAACAATTGTTTAACTAACTTAACTAAATTCCTTAATAATTACATAGTATTCCGAGGAACCGAACCTACATTCCTAGTTGTTTAACATACAAACATACTAAAATAATTTATTTATTATGTTTATTGATTTCTACGAAAAAAACATAAACGGCAGTTGAAAAGGAAGAGATAAGATCTAATCATTATCGTCATATTATAAAATATTTAAGCTGCCATATATGATGTTATTCAATTTATGGTAAAATAAAATAATTGAGTACTATCAGATAGAACAAACACACACTCGAATACAAGATTCGCTGAAAAAGATGCAATCAAAGTGGACCTTCGTATAATTAAAGTACAAACATAATACGAGGATAGCGTGGATTGCGTGACATTAATTTTTAAATATTAACAATTTTATATGCAAGGAGTATAATGCATTTATAATGGTTGGATTGAATATATACAAATTTGAATAAATACTTTAGAAGGCAATGGTTCAAAATAAACTTCTAAAATATATACAAAAATATAAATTTATAGTACATAATATTTAGTTAATCATTCAAATATATTACATTAAAAAAATTCAGAATACCTTAAAACATAAATATCTAATTCTTTTACACGTCTTTATTTTATTTTATAATAAAAAATAATAATATCTACCCTCATATAAATATTATTTTAAAATTTATTTATAATATTAACTACCCCCATTTAAAACACAATCATAGAACCAATCAATAATACAAATAACATACTATATAAATGAACTGAAATCAATCACACGTATAAAACAATTAATCATTTAATCAATGATCTAACTTATTAAATCAATTCAATAATATTCATAACAATATTGATTATTCTTGGAAAATGAATTTGAACCCCTGTGTATTAGAGTTCATACCTTTTACTAATTTTTTTTGGACGTTGTACTGTGTTGACTTTTAAAAATATATTTTGTTAATATTTTAAATATTTTTTTAATATATTTTAAAATATTAAAATCAGTGATAATCATCATATTATAAAAACATATCAGAGAAACAAAATAAAAAATCTAACAAAGAATCCAAATTTTACCATATTAGATTTCTCAGTATAACTTTAATCTTAACTAAAGTTCACATGTTGATATAGCTCTTAATCTGTGATACGAATATTACATTTATTAATATTAAATAGATTACACATTTCTAATAAATTTTAATGTTTTTAATTAAGTTTATGTTACATTTTTTTATTAAATATTTAAATTTATATTTTTTAATATAATTTCTGACATTTAATTTTTTTACCAACTGAACGATGTAATTGTTATATTATATCGTCATCTAATTTAATTATTTTTTCATATTAAAAACTATAATATTTTAAAATTAATGATAATGATATTACGGTTAGTGAAAAATTAAAAATATTGACCAATCACGGACTGACCATTTAGTGAATCTATCCACTCCGATTCACTTATTAATGAATAAAAAAAAAAGTTTAAACCAGGCCTGACCCAAAAGGGGTTGGTAGTTAAACAAGTTGACTTACTGACTTACTTAATTAAAAAAAATGTATAATTTTTTTTTCTTCAGTCTCAAAAAACCTAAATTATAATTTTGATTAAAATCTAAATAAACTTTAATGCAATCCAAAAAGATGTTAAACTCCAAATATAAACTAAAACCATAAAAAAAAAATTAAATTATCAATGTGTTGGCTAAAAAAACAACCTAACCCAAACCGAATTCAAAGCCCAACATAATTAAAAACACTTGTGTAATTCTTTATCTACAAGTTGATTTGCGGTTGCCCATTAATTAAAAACTACTTATAAAAATCTCTTGATCGAAGTCATCGGATAACTAGATAACTGATCTCACTATCTAAGTCCCTATTAATTATAATATTTATACTATGTTTGTATATGTGAAGGGCCTATTGGCCAATTTTATTTTATTTTTCTTCATTTTTGTTATTTTGTTTTCTGACTTCTTCTTGCATCATTCTTCTCTAATTTCTCTTTTCATTTCTAAAACCCATTTATCACACTACAAAAAAAATTCTCAATTAGAAACTAATTTTAGTAACAAAAAATAGTTAATCACTATAGTACTCAATTTAGATATCAATTTACCAAATTAAAAATTATTGGTTACTAAAATGACCACTATTATAAATAAAAAGTTATAATTGGTTACTGAATTGATGACTAATTAATTAGAGACCAATTTAGAAACTAAGTCATTTTGGTAGCCGAAACCTAGGTATAATTTGTAGTGACTAATTTTCTTTGGCAGCTAAAACTATAATAACTACTTTTAAAGACCAATTTAGTGATCAATTATAATTTTTTATCCATAATAGTAACTATTTTAGTAACTAATAATTTTTAGTTTTGTAAATTAGTATCTAAATTGGTTACTATAGTTACTAATCATTATTGATTACTAAAATTGATCACTATTTATAAATTTTCTTGTAGTGTCATCTTTTTTCATAACCAGATTCTACTAATTAAAAACTAGTTAAACATAAAACATTTTTATTTGATCAAATTTCAATCTGGACTAAATTTATTTTTAATTTAATATATTTGTTAATTGAGATTTGTCATTCTCTAAATCAATTATCTTGTTGAAGAGTATTTTGAGTGTTTTTTTTTCTTCAATTGTATTTCCTTATATTCTTAGATTTTTTTAGTTTTCTTACTATATTTCCTTTAATTTCAAGAAAGGATAGAAGGTAGAAGAATGATTGAAGAAAAAAAAATGAAAGATATTTGTAATAGAGGCAAGGACAATGGACCAATACAAAATATATACCAACACATAATATGCCAAAATCTCTCCATCTCTAAAGTTATTGATTATGTTAATTATTTGGTCCCTGGGTCATAATGTACCTTTATTTGTCGACACAAAAATCTGCCATGATTTTCTTTATTCAAAAGATCCACCAACAACTTGTCGCTTAGTCATTTAAATACAGAACAGCTAAATATATGGTTTAGTTTAATTGGATTATACCAAAAGTGGTGCATTATATACAACTACTACATTGTTCGAATCTGTTGTCGACTTATTTTTGTTGCATCCTAGTTTGGTCCACCCGCGACCCCACGTTTTCATCAAGTAAAATCTTTATACTAAAAGTCGACGTGCATTATCAATCGGTTTGAAAATAATTTCTTAGTTATTATTAGGACCTTGAATCGAACCAATATTTGAACACATTTTAACCCACAAGTCTATTATACTATGCATGCTCAAGACAAAGTAAACTCGTAATTTGGAAAGGATTGAATAATATACACAAGCCGAAATGTACAAGTGCATGAATTTCATGTCTTGGTTTCTCTTTATTCATCTACTAGTAACCCTGGTACACTAAAAGTCTAATTTTTCTTGGTTACTTTTCTTCAAACAGTTTGCAAGCATGATTTTTTTCTTTGCTCTTTCCCAATCTCTTTGTTGCAGTGTTCCTATGGATGCAGAGGCAGAGAAATCTCAGAAGTTATCTCAGAAGTTGCAGTTGAAGAGGGTCATCATCATAACCATATGGATCCTTCAGTAATGGTGTTCTTCACTCTGAAAGATTTAAGGGTTGGGAAGAGAATGGCCATTCATTTTCCAAAGAGAGATCCAGCTAAGTCACCGAAGTTTTGGCCAAAAGAAGAAGCTGATTCAGTCCCTTTCTCGTCCAACCAGCTGCCACACCTTCTCAAACTCTTCTCTTTCTCTCCACACTCTTCTCAAGCCACGGCCATGGAGAACACGCTAAGGGAGTGTGAGAGCAAACCCATCAAAGGAGAGGTAAAGTTCTGCGCCACCTCCTTAGAATCCATGCTTGAATTCACACAGAGCATTCTCGGGGTGACATCAGAACTCCAAGCTTTTTCCACCTTGCACCAGACCACGTCAAGTGTGACTTTCCAAAACTACACTATCCAAGAAACCATCATGGAAATCCCAGCTCCAAAAATGGTGGCTTGTCACACCATGCCGTACCCTTATGCTGTTTTTTACTGCCATAGCCAAGAAAGTGCGAATAGGGTATATAGGGTCTCACTGGTTGGCGAAAATGGCGATAGAGTGGAAGCCATGGCTGTTTGTCACTTAGATACCTCACAGTGGGTACCTACTCATGTTTCATTTCAGGTGCTTCGGATCACTCCTGGAACCTCTCCCGTGTGCCATTTCTTCCCTGCGGATCATCTCATTTGGGTCCCTAAACCACAAGCTCACGGTTCTTCAAGCATATGATATATACTAGTATTTTTACATGCTTATGAACCCAATAATGCTGGAGAAAAAAAAAATGCAAGAGCTTAATCATGTACTATATATGAATATGCAAGGGTTTCTGCATCCTAATTTCATCATAATTATGAATCCTAACCTATATAAATATGCAAGGTATATGTGTAATAAAGAAAGAAAAAGAGAAAATTTGGATTAGTCATGAATAATAAAGATATTTTAGAAATCAATTGAATGTAACTAATTAATTATTTATTTATTTCAAGTGAAATAATTGTAGTGTGTATTATTTGTACTAATTAGTGATGGAAGAAATTAATATAAGATAGAAAAATATAGTATATTCAAATATGAGTTCAAAAGTATCGTGTATATGAATCAACTCAAGATCCATCTGATTGGAAGTGCGTCTCTGGAAAAATATTGTTCTTTTTCTGGTGGGTTATTCGATAACATATCTCACAAGTGTGTTTTATGTCGTTTTATAAAATTAATTCACGATGAATCGTTCACTGAACAATCTAAATCATCACGGACGAAGAGTTCAAGAAATCAAAATTATGTATTATTCATAAAATTAATAACTATGTATTTGAGAATAACAAATAATTTAATTTATTAATTAATATTAATCTATAATTATAACAAAATAGACAATAATAATTTTATATAAATTATATAAATACAACAATTATTTAATATGAAAATAAACTAAGATTATGATCTGACTATCAGGAGTTTTTTATTTTTTTTTAAAACAAATTATAAACAAGGATCACAACAATTCAGAAGTAGAGCCATGGTTTGAAATAAAACTGAATGGGCATGGAACTAACTAGAGCCCAACACTCATCAAAACCCAGGGCATAATTAATTGGGCCTCTCTTTTCTGCACCGCATAATTTCTTTGCGCGTCCCCAATTTTGAAAATGATAACTCCCCCACACTCTGACTTCTGGATTTTTAAAATTTTCTGAAACAAGCTTTTTAAAATTTATAGAATGAAATTTTCGAAATAAAATTCCTGGAGCAGAATTTTCGGAATGCATGAAATGCATTTCAAAACATTTTTTTTGGAATTTCCAAAATGCATATAACACTTTCTGGAAAAACTTTACACAACATATGAAATTAATTTCAGAATGAATTTTTTGGAATTATTAATTTTTTCGCCTATTTCTCTTATGCGTTTCCCTTTCTTTTCTTCCTCTACAGCAGAGACAGACAGTGGTGTGACAAAAACAGTGATTCTGAGAGTGCATTATGTGGAGGTGCAATTAATAACGATATGGTGCATCAAGAAAAAATCACAAATTGGAATCGGCGAAAACAAATACCTTACTCAGGGTTTGAATAAAGACGATGAACTTGGACGATGTACGCCTGTTTCATGGGTAAAGTTAAGATTTTTCTTGTAATTTTTATAAAAAAATTTGTAATTTTTTTTTGTTTTTTTTTTTTAATTTTTAATCGATAGATACAGAAAAAACTCAATCGACCTTCAACAAATGGGTACCTGTACCCGAAACCGACACAAGTGGATAGACAGAGAATACCTAAGGACGCGAGATAACTCTCTCTAAGAAACTCGACAAAATAGCTCCATAACTTCGGGAGAAAGGGTGTCTCCTCACAAAGGGAGTCGCAATGACCAGACCCGGACGACTGTTTACAAAAAAACACACGTTTTTGCAAAGTCGTAAGTAATTATTTCTTATAAAATTATAAAATTTATAACTATTTCACAAAATTTGGTGTAAAAAGTATTTTATATAAAATATTTTGCAAAAAAATTGACAACAATTTTCTGTAAATTTTTTTTATAACAAAATTTATAAGTATTTTTTATAAAAAAAATTCAAAATAAAATTGACAAGAAAATATAATTTTTTTTAGTAATACTGGTATCAAAATAATTTAGTTTTTTTTTTTTTAATAGATGATGTAGAGTTCCTTGTCACACTTGTAGAGTAATAGAAAATATCCCTACCTATAAATTTACGTTTATATAGTCAACAATTTTAGTTTTACTGCAGAGAGAAGGAATAATATCCCATATTTAATAAACGTGACGTTTGAATAGATTTAACAATGTTTAATTAGAACGAAGGCCAAAGCTGCACGTAAGAGTTTATGTGATATAAGAATTACTAAACTGAAGAAGAAGTATTTTATTGAAGCAAAAGTCTTGCATGGAATAAAGATTAAGTCGAAAAGCAATTTAGGAAAACCATCTTTTCTTAGCCACCAAGTCGCCTTTAAACAGTGTACAGAATATGTACCTCTTGTTTTCAAGTCTTCATCATTCTTCTTTTTCAACTAAAATAACTCATTCAGATTTCATTCTACACGCACCATTCTGATAAACATAACCAATATGGAAAATAATTATCATATTACTATTATAATATAATTTCTCTTTAGCTAAAACACTGTCATATGTGTATCATATATGCGACTTTTATTCAAATTTGACTATAATTATATTTTATACTAAATCTCGTAAGAGATTAACCACACGTGTGTTTGTGTTTGTGTTTCAATAGAAAAATCTCAAACAAATATAGAAATGAATACATGATCGATTCATTAAAAGTTTAGAGCATCCATATGTATTAACCGTGGGATTTAGAAGGAAAAAAGAAACACGATTAATTTAATCTCCGAGATCCAACAATATCTGGAGAGGGAAAGTTGCTTAAGAGATTATCATGAAGAGAAAACTAAAAATTCTGCAAGAACAAAAAAATAAATAAAAGCAAGATGCTGCAAATTAATTAAAATTAAAAGAAGGATTACTGCTAGATAAGCACCAGGATTAAATCTATACTAAAGGGTTCAAACTTTTAGTACAAATTTTGAAACAGTAATTTATTATTAGCTGCTAAATATCTATCCCTCACATTTCTTATGGGAGCTTCAATCTTGATTCTTCTGCGTCTGTTTCATGGAGACAACATGGGTGTGATACAATATGACATTAGGCTTAACATCGAAGTCTCTGATGAAACGATCCTTCCCTGTTTCTGATACCTGGGAATCCTCGATAAGGTCTTTAATTGCTTCTGGCATAGGTTGCTCCTTCATCGTCTCCTTCCAATACCCGTCTAGGTCTTTTCTTGCGCTGCTCAAACTCCCAACCTATTCACAAAAACGCACTTTTCTATGAGTTTCAGTGGAGACAAAACTTTAAGGTAAACCGAAGATTCAAAGCTTTTTGGATTTGACAAAAGTAGAAATAAAAGTATGAAGACAGGTGAAAGAGCAACAGAGTTTTTGTGAAGAGGTACCAGGAGAAGAGAGAAAACTACGAACACAGCAACATTGGACTTCATGTTTACGCTATTCTCTGCAGAGTTGTCAGCCTCTCTGGATATTTCTTTAAGCCACAACTCACCCACGATCCACGTTTATATATGTCACCACACCGGTTGAAAAATAAATAAAATCAACTATATAATAAATTAAGAAGTTTTACTCAATTTTAGAATTAGTTTCTCTCAAAAAATTTAAACTAATTTAATTTTTTATGTTTAAAAATACGTAAATTTAATCATTTAAACCAAAATTTTTAAGTTTATTTGACGTTTCAAACATATTTCTGGACTAATATGGAAACGAACATGTATTAAATGAGGTAAACAAATTAAAATAATATAATGAAATATGTTTAAAACGTCAAATAAATTTAATAAAATTTGGTTAAAATGACTAAATTTGCGAATTTACAAAGTTGAAAGACTAAATTGGTTCAAAGTTTTCAAGAGAAACTAATTCTAATTTTTACTAAAAGTTGAATGACCAAAAACATATTTAACCCATAAGTTAAAAGATTATTGTTGTTAGGTTCACTACAAACTCAAATATTATCATGAAACAAATTTGAAACATCCTATAAACTTAATAAAATTTGGTTAGAAGAATTAAACCCACATATTCTTAAAAGTTAGAATACTAAATTAGGCCAAAATTTCAAGAAAGATCCAATTTCAATTGTCACGAAAAATTAAAGGACCAAAAACATATTTAACTTTGTTATTTTTATCATAAATGTTTAGAATTGTATTTTAAATCTAACTTAATTCTCAAAAGTTTGTTTGTAAAAAGATATTTGTACCAACTTATATATTATAAACTTATCTTATTTTTAATTGACGTGGGATTTTCAACACATCACTTCATATCGAAATATATACATTTCGTGCATGAAATTATACATTAAAAAATAATCCCATAATAATTAAACAATGGCTAGAACAATATACTTAACAAATAACAAATTCCTCAATAACATATGATATAATAAATCATTACAGATCTAAATCAAATAGAATTTGATTCATAATTACGATATCAAATTATTAAATAAACTTAAATCTAATTTAATCATTCAAAATAAATTTATAAAATAAAATTTACATTAACTGATATTAAATCTGAAAATAATATTACAACTATAAATAATATTATATTCTAAACATATAATAAAAAATCCATCCCTCTCAATTTATACGTATAGAAAACATTTCATAAAAGGAATATTATAGTTCTTAAATAAACGTTAGTATTTAAAGAAACTTCCACATCATTCTTTTCTTCTTTACCGACATCATTTGTTACATTACATTTATTATTTTATATTCTTTAATTATATATACATAAAACAGAGGGTAGGTTTATTATTTTCCTGAGTTAAATTATTAATTAAAAGGTGGAGAGAAGAAAAAGTGGCTAGGCCTCATAAAGACCCACATTCGATCTCCACTGTTCACGTACACACCAGACTATAGAAAAAAATTTTGACTGAATGAAGAAACCAGAAGTCTAACTTATACTAATTTCTAAATTTTCAAAATTTAAAAATGTTAAACAAATTTTTAAATTTAATTATTTATCATCGTTGTAGTTCTCACATATATATCGTATAGGGTGTCTATGTATGTCCCACTAATTATGTATAGTAGGGAAGCGTAGAAGAGATGTACCCAGACACATACACAGCAGGAGAGGATCTTGTTCAAATTAAGGCACATTTATCAAAGGAGAATAGGAAGAAAAGATCCAGCTTGGTGTGGATGGATGCGTACATTCCAGCCCAGTGTCTAGGTACATCTCGGAATGTGCGTTCCATGGCCCAACAAGACAGCAGACACATCTTGGCCTAAATGGCCGAGTACATCCCAGCTTAAGGGGTCGGGTACATCCTGGACTAACGGTGCAAAGGGGAAGATTTTTCAAATGGTGGAAGAGATAACATACAGGCCCAAGAACTCAAAGGCTCAACATCAATTTGAATTGGAAATGTTACCGTTGTATTAAGGTCTGGATCAACATTCATTAGATTTCTTAGTGTTTAATGAAAGAAGAAAACTGCCCGGTACATAATAAAGTCGGGAGTGATGCAGGTAGGAATGACAACGGGTCGGGTCAGGCACGAATAATGCTTACCCGCAACCCGACCCGCCACCCGCCCATTTACCCGTCGAGTATCCGTTTGAAAAATACCAGCAGATATTTTTAAAACCTGCGGGTACCCATGGATACCCGATACCCGCAAATATTTAAAAACAAATATATTTTATAATTTTTTTAATATAAAGTTATAAAAATAAAATATAAATTAAATTAAATTTTAATTATAATTAAATTTGACATAATAAAATATATTGTTAATTTTAATTTTAATTTAATTTAACTTAATAAAATATAAATTAATTTTTTAATTTTAATTTTTTGCGGGTAACGAGTACCCACGGGTACGGATAGTATGATACCCGTACCCGACCCGTTTATGAGCGGGTATTAAATATTTGCGGGTACTAACTATCTGCCGTAGATATTCGCGGGCACGAGTATTTTTGTCATCCCTAAATGCAGGTAATATAAGAGATGATTCAATCACTAACATGGGTATCTAATCTTGAACTCATATAATGCATAAAAAATATCGGATTATTTTTTACTTAAACATCAGAGTGCTTGCAGGTATCCCACTCCCGACGGTGGATCAGAGTCAATGATAAGGAGAGAAGGAAAAGAGAAAAAAGACTAAAGGCTCTTAACATCGCTTAGTTCCAAGCATACAAGAATATATATATTTGTTAATATCATCACTTTATATTGAAGTATTTATATTGAAGTAATGATTTATATGATTTTCTTATTTGGTTGGCAGTGTTGTACAAACTTGAATGATGTTTTAATGCATATACGAGAGTGGAAATTTCAACTGAAGAAAAGTACTGAGCATCTAGATGGAATAGAAATAGAAAAGAAAAATATAAAAAAGTCCAGGTCTAAAAAAATTTGAGAGAAATTAAATAAATAAATAAAAAGGTAAATACACACTTATACATCTAACAAATATTATATACGAAAAAAAGAAGAAGAAAAAATAAGTTTATAATTATATATTTAAGGTGATAATGTAAAATCATTAATAAAACTTGATTTTTTTGTCTTATTATAATACATTGTATTAAAATTTAATTTGGTACGTAATATTATCATCGTGGTTAGTTTCGGCACGTTCGAAACCTTTTCTATTAAATTGTTTGTCCAAAGTTTGCAATGATAACGTCAACTTATTTTTGTTAAAACATGCCTTAATCTAACTAACTAATGTAAAATATTAATTCCCGTTTTCAAAATTTAGAATAGAAGGCAAAAGATAGAACTTTCTTTTTCAAACATTACGCAAGTAAAATTATTATTTTTAATTATGATCTTTAATTCAATGTTGTACTTGTCATAAAATTGTGCATAAAAAGTCTCTTACGCCCTTACACAACATGATATTTTATAGTATATTTAGTAAAATATCAGTTATTGTCAGAATTATCCAATGAACAAGAGACACATGAATCAACCGGTCACACGTGTTTGCAAAAAGTCATAACATTTTGTTAATATATATATATATATATATATATATATATATATATATATATTATTTTCTAGTGCAAGCACACAGTGTAAAGCAATCAGTTGGTATTTTTTATTTTTTATTCATAAATGTAGTGAAAATGGGTGGCACCCCAATGGATATTTTCTATAAGGGTTGTGAGCTATAAACAACAACATGAAAAAGATTTGAATCCACTCAAGGAAAGCGTTTTTTTATTTATTTAAATTATCTATAAGATTTTTAGTGAATATGTATAGAAAATATATCAATATACTTTGAATATATCATCAAAATTAACATATATTAATATATTTTAAAAGTTATAATAGAAGAACAACACTAAAAGTTTTATTGAAAATCTAAATTCTTTATTTCGGTAGTTATAACTTGAATTAGCTTTAGAGAGAAAAATAATTTTGAAAAATAACATGTTTTTCACCATTTTTTCTAAAGTGAAAAACGAATCATGCGAAATTCAATAAAAAAGTGAAATTTTTGTTTATTGTTGAATAAAAAGTTTTTTTTGTTAAGAATAGATTTTAAATCTAAATTAATCTTATAAAATTGACTTACAAAAGTAACACTTGTATTCATTCATATATTATATATTGTGAAACCATTTATTTATAGTATAAAATGATCTTATATTTAGTTGATGTGAAACTTTCAATATACTTTGTATAAGTTGAGATATGTATATCTTAAATGTGAGATAGATATTAATGGATAATTTGATAGTATCTAATAATTAATAAACATAGATTTAATAAACAACAAATTTTACTAAAACCGTAAAGTAAAGTTTATACTTATTTATATATTATGAATCGACCTTATTCTTATTTAAAAAAAAAAATTATAGTTATTTTATTTGAGATGTCACTTTCAGGGCACCCTTTGTGTTGAAGAAAGTAAAGGAAAAATGGTGGAATTATTTGGAAAGTCAAGTTGAAACGTGCATAGTAAGAAAAAGAAAGGGATAAAAGTGTAGTTGCAGCACTTAGTTTTGTTCCCTTGCACATGTTCATGCACGGCATACCTATTTGGCATATATGCGTGTCTTCTACTTCTTTTTTCACAAAGTCAACTATATTTCTGCATCACTTGGCCTACTTCTTCTAATTATTTTCTTCTTTCAAAAAGGGGTTTCCATCACTTTACATTATCAATTCATTCTATTAAATAACACACAAAATGCCACACTTCTTTACTTCACCACATAAATTAAATCAAATTTCATATACATCTTGCAAACAACCCCTCCAAGTTAGCCCTGCATTATTCAACTTGTTCTCTTTAAATAAATAAGTGATGTTGAAGTCATTTAAGGAAAAAAAAAAATACTCCATTCAATGTCATATTTTTTTCGCATTATATCTATAATTATATATAAAGAAGATTCTCTTTTTTATATCCACATTTCACAATTTTAACTTTACATATATAAAGAGGATTTCCTCTTTTGTGTCCACATTTCATAATTTCAATTGTACCCTTTACAATGTAATTATTTGTTAAATTTTTAAAAATTAATGGTTACTTTTACAAGTTTTTATAAAACTATTTACTTATCTCATTCTTCTTTTTTCTCTTATTCATCAACAGTTATTTTCTCATATTTATTCCATACATTTCACTTTATTTTTGTAAATATAATTTTATTTTGTTTATTAACTTAATAACATTATAAGATCATCAAATACTAACATAATATCATATATATTCAAAAAATGCATACATATATACATACATGATAATACATGTTTAAGCTAGTTAACATAAAAGTAGTAAAAGAAGTATTTTCATAAAAGTTGTCAAATAAAAATGTGATTCGTTAAAAGTGGATTAAAACTTTTTAGCGATGTTTCTTTAATGTGATTTTAAAATATACTATTTTAATATAATTCTTTATCAAAATTGATAATTGATATACTAAAATTAATATATTTTGAAGAAATGAAAAAAAAAAATAGGGGCTAACTTAAAAATGTAGATGCTTTTTGTCAAACATTGATATAGTAGAAGAAAGAAAGGTTGGATATAGTATACCTTTTCCCATTTTCCACATGTTACTTTTTTTTCTTCTTTTTTTCCTTTTTGGCTCTGCAGCATTTCCTTGATTTAACATGTGTGTGGGGCAAAACCAGAGCCACAAATTAGTTTGGGTGAAGACCAAAATCTTGTGCTGATGGCGTGAGTGAATTTGATACGATAAGGTCAAAAGGACTTTAAAAAAGGTTTCGGAAGAAATGAGAATGGTTCACACTTCCGTTGAAAAGGCATATATATTTCCTTTTTGTGTCCAATGTTTGGTGGTGTTACTGTCTATTAACATAGTCTAAATCTTTAATCGAATAAAAATAGAAAAGTTGAACATTATAAAATTGTTATTTTAAAATTTTGAACGAAGAGTGACGTCAATTTTTTATATATAAATTGAACTCATATTTTATTGATATCGTATTTTTTCATCAATTTCTCTCGAAAGATTCAACGTACGAATGTTTGATAGGGTGAATATTTGCAAAGAGATATTTGATGATAATGGTGTGGTTATTATTTATAAGTGGATGATGCGAGGGAATGTGCATGGGGTTCCACTTGAATTGGTTAGCAACAGCTTTTGAGTTGCATTTGAATTAGAGCCATTAAGAAAGGTTGAGTGGGAGAGAAAGGTGGCGCAAAAACAACAGTTTCGTCAACGTTCTTTGTTTCCCACTATACATCACACTCTCAATAGTCAAAACAATTGATTGTGACATTCCATCAATATTCCAACAAAACTCAAAGGAGAGAATGGGATTGGATCCCATTATACTTTCATTTAGTCAAAAGTTGCAATTTTACTTTAGCTTTCTAAAACAATTCTACTTTTAGCACCTAATTTTTAAAAACAAATTAAGTTACACACCACATCATGTTTGCAAAGAAAGGTGAATGTTAAAGGAGAAAGATTTTGCATTACCATGATGCTCAATGCATTCTCTTCTAACACACCTAATTCTTGTAACTATTTTAGGTTTATAAACTTCATTTTTAATATCAAATTGTACTCCAATGTCGGGTATTATCGGTACAAGAACTCTCTTTGCATCATGTTTTAATTTATATAATATTTATAACATCACTAAATCATATATATTAGTTACGTGCTTAATACTTAGAATCTAGCATAAGTCAATTCTTTTAATCCAATAATTTATAAACCAATTTAGATAGTAATTTACATAACAAAAATTCTTAATTATTAAAATAATCATGGTTATGAAAAAATATAATTAATTTCTAAATTGGTTTACTAAAATTTAGCTACAAAAGGAATTATATTATAAATTAGTCACTAAACATTACCTACTAAAGTTTTAGTTACTAAAGAAATTAATTTCTAAATTAGTCTCTAATTAATTAGTAACCAATTACAATTTTTTATTCATAATAGTGACTATTTTAGTAACCTTTATTTTATAAATTAGTCACTATAGAAATTAATACTTTTTTGTTACTAAAATTGATTATTATTTAAGAGTTTTATTGTAATGATGTCTTTCGTTCTCATTTTTGTTGGTAAATCTCAAATAGGTCATTTTATTTTGATGCATTTCAATTCGGTCTTTATTCATAAAATTTTGACATAATCAAGTCTTTTTCGTTAATATTCTATTAATAATGTTAAAGATGTGTCACGTGTTAATTAGTTTTTTTTTAATTATCTTTTAAAACATAAAAAATTGTCACTTATCAAGGTTACATAATGTCATGTGATAGTAACACTGTAATGTGGTAGGACAATGACACATGTAATTGTTACAAAAAGTGTCATTGTGTTAGTTTAAATTTAATCTTAAATTTATTATTTTGATTCAACTGAATCTCAATTTTTTTTTAAATAAAATAATTTTATTTCTCTCCAATTTAAGATCAAATTTAATTTTTATATAAATGTTATACTAATTTTTTTATTAAAATTTATAATTTTATAAAAAAGAAATTTATATTTTATATTTATTTTATTTTAAATTATTTTAAATTTGTTAATAAAAGATGATATTTTAACATTAAATCCATTACAATTTGATTTAATTTCAATTTTAATTTATTTTAAAAATAATTTAGTTCTAAGTCAAAGTTAATTTGACCGATGTTCTTGCCTATACATATCTACTTGATGATTAACATTCGACATCTACAAATAGTGATAAATATTAATCTTCAACATAACATTTAAAAGTGTTACAAATCAAAAAGAAAAAATAAAATATCAACTCCTGAAAAAATAATTTGACAGAATATTTTGAATTTTGTAGAAATAGAGTAAATAGATAAAGTTGCAGAGTTGTCACGCTCTATCTTTGGATTTTGTGAGACTATTTATTAGCAATTGAAGCACTGCATACACAACAGCCAAACAAAACGCATGCAAATACATATTTTCAGATTCTATCTCTTTATCACGTTACAGTTGTATAAATTAAATAACATAAAAATGAAAACAAAAAGAAAAAGAAAAGTCAACTTTGGGAAAATAAAACACAGTAAACCGATAATCGTGCACATGTATTATCAGATTCAACCTTTGGATTTTGTGACTGTATTTACCACACAACACCCAAACAAATCGCATGCAAATTTATATTATCAGAGTCAAACTTTGAATTTTGTGACAGTATTTATTATCACACCGCGAAACAAATTTCATTTGTGACGGTAATTATCACACAACAGTTGCAGCATACACACAGCCAAACAAATTGCATGCAAATTTTTATTATCTGAGTCAATCTTTGGATTTTGTGACAGTATTTATCATACAACAACCAAACAAATCGCATGCAAATTTATATCATCAGAGTCAATCTTTGGATTTTGTGACAAATCGCATGCAAATTTATATCATCAGAGTCAATCTTTGGATTTTGTGACAGTATTTATCACACAACAATCGAACAAATCACATGCAAATTTACATTATCAGAGTCCATCTTTGGATTTTGTGACAGTATTTATCATACAACAACCAAACAAATCGCATGCAAATTTACATTATCAGAGTCAATCTTTGGATTTTGTGACAGTATTTATCACACAACCATTGCAGCATACACACAACCAAGCAAATCGCATGCAAATTTGTATTATCAGCGTCAATCTTTGGATTTTGTAACAGTATTTATCACACAGCCAAACAAATTGCATGCAAATTCATATTATCAGACTCTTCCTTAGAATGTGTGCCGTTGTATTTATTTATCACTGCCACACTCTTATTTACTCATTAATTATTCATCATGTTATAAAATAAAACGAGAATAATAGATAATAAAGAATGAAAGAAATAATAGAAAATGAAAAAATAGAGATTAACTTTTTCGTATATTTTATTAGTGATAAGAAGAATCTTATTTATAGATACAACATGTGATCAGAAAGGATATAAATGAAATAGTTAATACAAAATACTACATAAATAATCTTATATCATTAACCATATAAGTAATTATATCAAATTAATGGACCATCATTAATTCATAATACATTATTAATTATTATTTGAACTTTTAATATTAATCACCAGTGTTATCAAATACGTACTTTTTTGTGGACGTAAAAATCGACTATTTAAACATGTATTTTGAATAATAAAAGTATAATTGGGGTTCCCTAACTATTTTTAATTTGCATGACTAGTCATTACAACATACACATTTGATTAATTTTATAATTTTAAATAATTATTTTATCTAAATAAATTTGTTATTTGATATTTTTTTATACTTATATAATTATAATTTATTTTTTGATATTTAATGTTAGAGAAATAAATATGTATTCTTTTAAGATTAAATACTTGATAATATTACCTCAAATTTGTTATAATTTTTATTTTTTGGAAAAAATTATTTAACTTATATTTGGAATGGTTGAGAGACACATTTACGGGTATAAATATACCAGTTTCTTGATGAAAATGAATATGAAACAAACAATTTATACGTATTGAATATGTAGATGGGCAAAATACTAATTTATTCTCTTTTTGTTTGTTTGTTTTATGAGGGTTAGGACATCTTATAATCTTTATTTAATTTTTTTTTTATGATAAAGAAAATTATCTCATAAGTAATATCTTTTAATTATATTGTTCGGTTTGGAATATTCAATGTCTTTATTAATGTGTAATACCTTAAATATACAATTAATCGTTTTTCATAAAGTCTTTTTTTAAGCAATGTTTCTTCCTTCAAACACTTAAGAAATTTAAACTCGATTTCACTCCAACAAACGAATTTTAGTTCCTTATAGTTTAGAATATGTTCGATGTTGAAAAAAAAATGACTTTCAACATATTGATATTGAAAGTTATTGGTTCTAACAGTAACCACTCTATAATCTAGAAATTTGAAAAAGACTTTAATTTGAGTTAATTAAGGTGGCGATTCTCAAATGTAGATCTAAGAGAAACATTTTTAACCAAATCCCTTAGTGTGATTGGTTATTACTGGTGTTTCAAGTTCACGCAAGCAACTCCAGAAGATTTTAAAGTGATAACAAATATGGAGTTTGGTCAAACAATAAACATATAATAAGACTTGAAATGTAGAACCAACGTGATTTTTTACACGAGTCAAGATAAACGTGGCTAGAACTCAAAACACAAAGATATAATTGAATTAAAACGAAGAACAAGTAAGAGAAAATAATATTATCATATTTTGTATCCATTTGCCTCCTTTTCATTTCACTTTAGTTCCCGTAAAGAAAAATAATGTTTGACAAAAAAGTAAAATTAAAATAAATATGACTAAAAGTAATTATATATATATATATATATATATATATATATATATATATGTATAAAGTAATAATACTATGAGCAGTGACAGATGTAAGACCAGGAATGATAATGGGTCAGATCGGGTACGAATAGTACCAACTTACTATCCGATCTGTAAAAAAAAAAATCACTCGCTGAATATCCACTTAAAAAATATTTGTGAATTTTTTTAAAAGCTGCATGTATTTGTAGATACTTGCATACCCACAAATATTTAAAAATGATGTATACTTTATAAATTTTTTAAATAAAATTCAAGTAAGCTTATAAAAAATATTAAATATAATATAAATTAAATTTTAATTTTAATTTTAATTAAACTTAACTTAATAAAATATAAATTAAATTTAACTAAATAAATATAAATTAAATTTTATTTTTATTTTATTTTATTTTTTGTAAGGGATACCTATAGGGTACATATAGTGTGATACCCGCACACAACCTGTTTATAAACATATATTAAAATACACAGTACCCACTACTCATGTGTAATGAATATCTACCAATATTAACTATCCGTCGCAAATCTTATTCGTAAATACTTACAGATACAAATATTTTTGTCATCCAAAGTTACTGGAGCAATAGTCAAATACACAGTATCATATAACACTAGACAACAAACTCAAAATATATAACAAAAAAAAAAGATACTTAATTATAATTGTAACAAAATCAGAGTACATATACATATAGAGATGACAAATAAACCCGTTCCGTGGGTATTGTCCGAACCCGTCTTTGTTTTGACGGAGAATCTCCGCAATGACTGGGTATGGTGATGGGTATGAGGAATCCTCGACTTTTTCAATTGGGTATGGGGATGTACATATCCCCGCCATAATACTTGTCCCCACTATACCTTTGTCCCGTTTAAATTATTAAAATATTCACAATTAATTAAGTAACCATATATATATATATATATATATATATATACACACACTTTCTATTTTCTATTTCTTTTAATTATTTGGTTTGTCATGAAACTCATTCGCATCTTTCATATATTTTTCATAGTATCATAACTTGTATGTAATTATGTTAAAATGATGTATGCCAATTAAAAACAATTTATGTCTCACATTTGAATATTTCTATTTTTTAATATTTTTATTTATTGCATAATTTCCTTTCACATTTTCACATGAGAATGTTTAATACTACCAATTTAAGTGTTTAATATCATAAACCTTTTATTTACTGGGTAATATAAAAAAACCTTATTAATATTTTTATTTATTGCATATTTTCCTTTCATATTTTCACATAAGAATGTTTAATACTATCAATTTAAGTGTTTAATATCATACACCTTTTATTTACTAGGTAATATAAAAAAACATTATTATTAATAATTTTTGTTTCATTTGAAGAACTATTTTGTTTCGCTAAAACAATTTTCGTCATTTCTCAACCATTGAGTATATATGTTGATATTAAGTTTTCTTAGATCTCTAAGGTATATTTCATCTTATCATACCCTTAATTATACATTAGTTTTCCTTTGTGCGATTTCTTTCAATAGTCTCTCAAATTGTTTCTAAGACACACATTTGTTAATTTTTAATATTTTTATATGTTGTTTATTTTCATCATGTAGAATACTTTTTCGATATATTTTATTTAATTATTTTTTATTTTCTAACTCATTATCAATCATACTATAATTTGTTCATGATAATTGTATAAATAACTTTTATTTACAACAATATAAAAATTTAATGTAATTGTCATGAATTTTTTTTATTATCATCCAACATTTATTAAAGTTTAGAAGATACAAGATCTATGTCAAAATTTTATTATTATGTTTATTATTTGTTCTTTGCATCATTTTGATCAAATGATATATTTTAATTTTTATTAGTGTATTAGAATTTAAAAAATTGAAGTAAACAAACATTTAAAATATATTTTAATTTGAATATTTGTTTTCCTTTTATATTTTTTTAAAAATATTTTTAAATTTTATCAACTAGGTTTCATTAATATTTGCAAATTTAAAAATATATTGGTTTTCCTGAAATTTTATTT
>Ga0099822_1003001_pt1 | contig 21452 bp, 7 predicted proteins | sample CowpeawhiteBW_FD_76839 | JGI IMG/M metagenome (GOLD analysis project Ga0099822, IMG submission 76839) | Root nodule microbial communities of legume samples collected from California USA - Cow pea white BW | ecosystem: Host-associated > Plants > Roots > Nodule | place: USA: California | collected...
AGTTGGGCTTCAATCTCTGTTTTCGCTTGGATTTTCGATTTGGAGCATTGGGGTTTTGGTTTGGGCTTAAAATCCGAAAGCCAACAACATGTTTTTGTGTCATTTCGTCTCGTTCTTCGAATTTGGTGACTCGCTCTCGAACTCGCGAGTCTGGTACGAGTCGACGAGTTTACTCCGAGTTCACTACACGAGTTTGAAAAAAAACGAGTTTATATACGAGTTAACCCGTGAACACTGTCATGACTCGCAGACTTGTACAGGTGTACGAGTCAACCCGCGAGTTTGATAACCATGTAACAGTTTCGCCATTGCAATATTTGCTTAGTCCTCTTATAGGTTTGAGGTTGGCTAGTTTGGCTTTGTTTAACTGTGGTGACATACATATTGAACCCCAAGTTAACTTAGGGCAAAACCCATTAAGAATTTTAAAATTATTGAAAACTTATGGTAATGGTGAACACTAACATTTAAAGTAACAGGGGTTTGGAGTTCAGTTCTTACATTTAAAATGTTGTTCTTCTGAGTCACAATTTCTTTCTTTACATTGTTTCCCTCTAAATGTTGCAGGCAGAAATATGCAGCAAAAAGTTTTAATAGACATAGTTTGTTTACGGATTACTTTGTATCAAAAAAATTTCAGAAGTATTCTATCTTCTATCTTGCATGGCATTTTTAACATTAGCACTTGTTGCAAAGATTGCATATTTGTTACATTCTTTATTGAGTCTGCAACTATTGATCAAGTTCTGTTTATCCGATGGGCATCTTAACATCATTGTCAAGGAGACTTTTTTCGTTTTCTCTAACTATGTACTCCAAAACTAGTCTAATTTATTGTATTTTGTGTTGTTGCAGTGACAATGGGAGGTGATGATAGTCTAAAGACATGGGTATCAGATAAATTAATGTCCCTACTGGGATATTCTCAGCCCACAGTCGTACAGTACATGATTGGACTAAGTAATTCATCTAATATTATTTCCGCACCTTGAAAATTCTTCTAGTCAGTTTGGAAATCATGTCAGGGATTCATGCGCCATATTTTGGCAATCACTTTTTTGGTGTTGCAGCAAAGCAAGCTACTTCACCAGCTGATTTGGTGGGCAAGCTAGTGGAGTTCGGGATCTCATCAATGGATACTCATGCATTTGCAGAAGAAATTTACTCAAGAGTTCCTCGCAAATCATCTGGTTTAAATGTGAGTTTTTTTTTTCTAAGGAGCAGTGAAACATACTGCTATAGTGTTCATGTAGCAAACCCCTTTTCTTTGAAAACCTCTAGTATCTGCTGTCTATTGATATCTTCCATTCTGTATCAGCAATATCAGAAACAAGAGAGAGAAGCTGTAATGTTGGCCAGGAAGCAGAAGACTTACACAATTTTGAAAGCTGATGACGATAGTGACGATGAGTCTGTGGATAAATCTTCAATAACTACTACTTCATCTAGAAGGTCTGACAATTCCATAAAAAAGCGTTTCAGGAAAAAAACTGAAGTTCAAGATGACCAAGACGATGAGGTAATTTGCTCATAACCTATTACATTCATTTTCATATTTCTTGCTCATGGTAAGCTGCTAACCATGTGAATTGTTTTGACCAAATGCAATCCTGCAGGTGATTTTGAGAAAGGAAAGTGAGAGACAAGTGAAGAGAAGAACTTCCCTTGATGATGATAGTGATTCGGAGGTACTTTCTCATTATTTATTATTACTATTATTGTCCAGCTCTTGTCTCGATGTAATTTCTTACTTATTTGCATACAGTCTGAAGAAGAAAGGTTGAAAGATCAAAGAGAGAAGGAGGAATTAGAGCAGCATATGAGAGAACGAGATGCAGCTGGGACACGAAAGGTACTTGTCATTGTTCAATTGATTTGGTTATGTGTACTTGTTCATTATTCTTTTAATGATTATCTTTATTAATTATTATTATTATTATTATTATTATTATTATTATCATCATCATCATCCGTATTATCTAATACTACTATTACTAACTTAGGGTGTTAAATAGTAGCTGCATGAATGCTTTGTTATGGATAAAAGAAGAAAAATTGTTGGAAGTAATGAGGAAAATTGTGAGGGTATATATGGTTAACAATGTGCATTATTTTATATAAAAATTAATATTTTATATCATTAACTTTTGATTTGTTGTTTTATAAAATATTATCTTTTTGTTTTTTTTTTTATATGAATGAAGAAGTTTTATTGACAAGGAAAATCCAATCAAGGATTCCTCAAAGGCCAAAGGGCCATCAAGAAGCAAGAACATTCAAACTTTCTGTTTTAAACCGGCAACAAATTGTCCATTCTATCCAGATATAAGATTGTCCTGCTCTCCCCTTAACTGGCCATGTTCATTGGGCCAAAGAAAGTGTACACATTAGACATGTGCATGGCATATGTAAAGGCATAGAAACACCCAGTAAAGGCTAGAAGTACATATGCTATTATCAGTCTTTAATGCAATTTGGATAATACTTATAGCTTAGTTGTTATTTTAAATAATGTTAGATTCTTTAATATTATTGAATAATATGATGATGCTTTTATTAGAAGCACATTTACCTATTTCCATGCACACATATGTAATGTACTATTTTTTTTTTTTTTGGTTTTGCCTTATTTGTTACTTCCTTCTAATTGTTTGAATTGTTTCATGATTTTCAGTTGACTGAACATAAATTATCACGAAAGGAGGAAGGTATGTTTATGGTTTGTTAAACTTATTGCCATGTGCAAATACGAGTATCCATGTGATTTCATGCATGTTTGTATACATTAATACATTAATTTTGTTATAGTTACCAAAGTAAGGGTTTAGGTTTAGGGTTATGTTTGCCGATAGAGGATTCAAATCTCGTCTATTTATTGTCTTGATTTCTTTTTCTCAATATGAAAAAACAATCCATGCTATCATGGAAACATGGTTTCATGTCAACGCTTCTCTTTATCTTTATAGTTTAACAATTTCTGTATGCTGGTTTTGTAATCTTGGTTCAATCTGTCTTCCAGAAGAGGCAATTCGAAGATCTAGTGCTGCAGAGCAGGATGATATTCAAGCTTTGAGGTTTGTTATTATTACATTTTTGTGTGTGGCATGTGTGGGGGAGTATTCTTTTACATGAGAAAACATCAAGATTTGCCTTCTTCTAGGTAGTGGTTAAGATAATAATAGAAAAGAAAGCGTTATTTTTTTGGGAATGTTCAAGCGATTGACACTTACAAGCAGGTAGTTTGATGTTTAAGAACCTGGTTAGTCACTGAGGAAGAAAAGGCGGGAAAACTGAAAATCTAGCAAAGGTTCTTTTAATAAATAAATAATGTTGTGAAATGTATGAACAATTTAACACTTCAGTGAATCAGTGCCAAAGTTGAGATTATATAGGATATATCTAGCAATTTTAAATTATTGTAATTTTTTTATCTGTATATTCAGACGGTTTCTGTTATCTATTATTATTTTAAAGTTTAAAAATTATTGCAAAAATTAATTATATTTTTTATTTTATTTCATTATTATCTATTCATGCATATTGCTTTTCATATATAATTAAATACTAAGTTAAGCTATATCTATGAAGAAAATGGTTTATTTCTGGATGTGTTGTTGATTTAAATGTGTTGTTGACCGGAGGAAATAGTGTTATACCAAGCTCTGAGTGATATTTCGTGATGTCTCAAAAGGAATGTATTTCTAAAGAAAATTAATTTCTTTAGGATCAATTTGATTTCTTGGTTGATTTTTTGTGCTCAACTTGTGGTTTCCTTAAGCGAATTTTGTATGGTAATTTTGCATAAGGAATTGGAGAGCTACCTTGTATTCTTGAATGGTAGATATTGTGGGTAAAATGGATAGGGGGAAAACTTAATGAATTTTTTTGAAATATTGAAATTTTGGTTTATGTTGCCAATGGTATTGTTTGCCAAGTATCCGATCACATATTGTTGTTTTTGTCTTTCCTCTTGTCTTGTTTAAGAATAAATTGCCATTTATGAATGAAAGTTTAGCACAGTATGTTATGTTACTTACAGTTCCACCACTGTTATTGCAGAAAGGTTTCAAGGCAAGAATACTTGAAGAAAAGGGAGGAAAAGAAATTAGAAGAACTAAGGTATGATGCAACTTCAGTGTCTGTAAGGTTCTTTGTTAGGTCACATTTTTGGTCAATAAATAAATTACAGCTTGATTGCATTACTTTGCTGTGGCATGCTAGTATCATACTAGTTCTTTATTTTATCGTTGAGTTTAATAGTTTTTCTTGGTTATTGCAGAGATGATATAGAAGATGAGCAATATCTGTTTGAAGGCGTGAAGCTTTCGGAAGCAGAATATCGTGAACTGAGGTAATCTATCTGTTTAGTGGTTTCTTGAGTTCCCCTTCAATTTGTTTTGCGCTACTATGTGAGATTTTTTTATTTCTTTTTTTCTCTATTAGAGATAGCACCAACTGAATTGTGTGAAGCAAAAGCCATACCCAGGTCTCTACCATTGTCCTTGCTTTAGGGGATATTTGATATGCGAGAAATCTTTTCATACTTGAGAATTGCAAATCCTATGAATTATTAATCATAGGAATGATCAAATTTTGATTCGTTAGTCAAAAATATTGCATGGAATATTTCTACAAGTTTTTATTGTGTTATTTTCATTTAAATCTTTAACTTATTATCATGTTAGATGATTTAATACGAGACTCTCACTTCACTATGGAAATGCCAAAATTCTAGAAAAGTAAAAATTGTTCTTTTTCCAAAAGTGTACTTATAGAAATTTTTGAAAGTTAATCAAATTGTTGATTTAATTTATTGTTTTTTTTTTCATGTTCAATCTGTATGTTCTGGAAGTGTATAATTAATTTGTATTCGATGAGTGTATAGCTTTTGTATTACCAGGAATTTTTTTTATGTTTTTTGTTTATTGTCCCCAGGTACAAGAAAGAGATATATGAACTTGTGAAGAAGCGCACAGAGGAGGCTGACAATGTGAATGAGGTAAATAATCATTTAATTTGTAATACATGAGTATGGGATACTATTGGTTATTTATTAACTGTTGATTATTGTTGAAATAATTTTTTTTATTAGTTTACTTAAGTTGCTTGCCAGTTTATTCTGCTTTAGCTTTCTATGGAGTATTACTAAGTTATTGCCAAGACTAAGCTGTTGTATGTTCTAAAATACAATGGAAATCATACAATGGAAGTTGGTGTGAAGATAGACGGTTTAATAATTCTTTTGGGATCTGGGAGCTGACAAAGGGATCTGAACATTCAATAAGTTAAATTGATCCATCTATGTGTTTTTTGCCCAACTCATGTTCTACTGAAATTGCAGTATAGAATGCCAGAAGCTTATGACGTGGAAGGTGGTGTTAATCAGGAGAGGAGATTTTCTGTGGCTATGCAGCGTTACAGGTATTTCACTTGCCACTATTTTCTTTATACGAGCTATCATGTGTTTCCTCTCACTTTCATCTTGAGGTCATGCATGAAATTTCAAAAGCATTTTTTATTTGCTTAATCATTGTGCTTGTTTTACTTTACAGGGATCCAAATGCTGAAGATAAAATGAATCCATTTGCTGAACAAGAGGCTTGGGAGGAACATCAGATTGGTAGATATTTCTGCATTATTATACTCAAATTCTCTATTCTTAAGAAGTTTTTATCTATTTAAGTTCTGAATAACATATTTCAGGAAAGGCAACGCTGAAGTATGGTTCAAAGAACAAAAAACAAGTCTCTGATGATTATCAGTAAGTTTCTTCATCTAGAAAAATCTCCAGATTCAGGTTGATGACCAACCAATCTCTAGAAACTTTATTGTTGCATTAGGGATCTCCTTCAATTAGGTTCATTAACATTATTTAAATTGGGTTCCTGTGGTTAATTATCCATCAACAAAACAAATGTAGTTAGATGAAACTATAGACCATAACCCAGTTAAAAACAAATATATGATCAAGGATCCAAATGAAAAAAAGAAGAAGTTTAGGGACCTAATTAAAAATTCTTAAATAGTTCATGGACCTTCTAAGTGATTTAACCTCTTCAATTATTTAGATTTATTGTAGGGTGTTATTCATCACCTCCACTCCTGTGTATAGAAATAACTGATTTAAACTTGCTCATAAATTGTTTAGGTATGTGTTTGAGGACCAGATTGATTTTATCAAGGCATCAGTAATGGATGGAGATAAGGTATGTGGATTACGCAGCTGGACTCATGGGATTTAGTTGTTATATTCTTTTGTTTGAACCCGTCTTTCTTTGCAGTTTGATTATGAAGAGATGCAAGATTCTCTTGAAAAGTCCAGAGCAAAGTCAGCTTTGGAGGCACTTCAGGTAACCTTTCGAATTTATTCATGACTTTATTATCTAGGAACTCTAACCATTAAATGTCTAACATGCTTTTCTATGTAACTGTCTGAAGTATAGTGTAAAATTCTTGTTGGATCCATTCATGTTTTGGATCCTATTCCCTGTTTAACAACTTCCTTTTGATGCTTAATGGAACCTATATGAATTTAATCAAACAGTTGTATGTTGTTATTATTTTCCTCATACTTTTAAACATCAAAAGGGCAACAAAGAGCGGGAAACAACCTGTGCAGTAGTGTTTTTTTTTTCCAATCAGATAAAGAGCAATTTTTTACTCAAGTGGGATAGGGAAACCATCTATCGCTAAGATGTATATTATGAAGTAGTGTGGGGTATTTGATCTCATAAGAAGGGAATGATTACGTGACAGGTTTCAAGAGATCCAAAGAAGGGCGATTGGGAAGTAGTTAATTTAATAGATTGCGAGTGGGATAAAAAAAGAGATATGGGAGGTAAAGTGTGTCGTGTTGGAGATTTCACATCTTCTAGAGATATGACTAAAGTATAGTATATAAGTTGGTGGAAATCTCATATTATACCATGGTTTTGTGAGGTCAAATTAGGTTTTTAAAGTCCACTTTCATAAGATGGTGTCATAGCTAATGATTCCTTGTATTGAAAGTTTTTCTGACATAGCTTTCAAATGAGCATCTTGTTGTGGTGAACGGTTGTGTACATGGAAGCATCACTACTAAAGTATTCGTGGTTAAAATATGTTGTTGCTCGAAAGGAAAGGTGTTAGGAAATCAAATTGAGTTAGAATTCTCAGAGTATAAATGAGTAAAATGAACGGTACAAAAGTAGAAAGATTTGTGAACTTATTGCTTTAATGTTTTGAGTTGAAGGTGGTCACCATGTCTTATATGGGTTTGGTCATGGTTTATTTGTACTAAATCTCCGTTATGTCTCTCCGTGGAAGTCCCATAGATGGTATCAAAGCTTATCCTAGTGAGGTTAGTTTGTGCTTATTGTGCTAGCTATTATCGGGCCACCCGCTATTTCTACGCTCAAGATGTCCCATGCTTGGGATGGTGAAGTGTGTAAGAGATCTCGCATCATTTAGAGATATGGTCAAATTATAGTGTGTGATTGAGTGTAAATCTCATTTGATAAGCTAATTTTGTGAGGTCAAATTAGACTTTAAGCCATTTTCATTAGATTATGTTAGATATATAAACAGGAAAACAGAAAAAAAAAAGATAAGGAAAATATGAAAAACAGCGAGGGAGGGTCTACCCTGTTTTATGTAATTTCTGTTTCAATTCATAGTAATGTATTCTTTCATTCCAGTGTAAAATCCTACCAAACAGGTATGATATCGCACTAATGAGTATATGATGGTATAGTCACATTGCGCTGTGTGGTTTGATCCGGGTTCTATCATATCGTTATTTTATTGGTAAATAAACAAATCATAATGGAAAAATGGATAAAAAAATTGTGACAAAAACAGTTAAATGGGATTTCCCCTCTATTAAATATTATAGATGAAAAAAACAATTTGGCCAATTTTTAATTTAGTGCCACTTAAGCATATTCTTTTAGTTTTCAGTAATAATGGATTTAGGCAAGGAAAAGGACAATTGTAAAGGCTAGGAAGTACTTACTATAAGAAGACAACTGGAAAAATTGCTTGAGGCTGCTATTATATTGGTTCAATAATTACAACAATTATATTATTGATATTTTAATTCCTTGAGAAAGACATTAAACTACAAGGAGGTTGGCTATTAGTCAAATTTGAGGATTAAGAAATAAAAATCTCAATCTTTTTGCAGGATTAATTTTTAAAACGAGACTATATTATTCACCTTTTTGTTGTTTTTTATAGGAGGAGAGAAAAAAGTTACCCATGTACCGCTATCGGGATGAATTGCTCCAAGCTGTTCATGATCACCAGGCATTTTCCCCTTCTATTCCTTTCTTTTGGTGCTGAATACGAGTGAATTTCATCTCTGTTGTCAATGATCTGTTCTGTATTTGTATTCATTGCCTTTGTATAAATATTTTCTTGTATACAATTGTGTCTTTATTCAAATTAAACCTTGAATATTCTCTTTATTTAGGTACTTGTAATTGTTGGAGAAACTGGTTCTGGAAAGACAACACAGATCCCCCAATATCTTCATGAAGTTGGATACACAAAGCATGGAATGGTGTGATTTAATTTCATTTCATGTGCTTACAACATCTGGAAACCTTATTTTATGCTCCCATTAATACTTCTGTTTTACAATGTGCAAGTATTGACAAGGCTGTGCTTCTTTGCTGATGTTTTATTTTTCTCTATTCTTGTTCTTTGGGCCTTGTCAACTATTGTTTATAAATTGCGGAACAAGTAGTTACCTGTTTTATTTTTCCATGCATACTACTATAACTCCTAAAAAACAATTCAAGACCAGTGGCCATGGTTTAATAATTTAATTTTGACTGTGTCATTCAAATATGATTACTTGTAACTTTTCATACATTGTATCATATCTTTTGTATTGTAGGCATTGGAAATTACCAAACCTAAGATGGTTATTTTTTTCTTTGCAGATTGCATGTACTCAGCCACGGCGTGTTGCAGCTATGAGTGTTGCTGCTCGAGTTTCTCAAGAAATGGGTGTTAAATTAGGACATGAGGTAAGCCGCCCTAAGTATTGAATATTTTAACATTGATTTCTGTTAATTATTATATTATAAAGTTTATTTGCTGTGAAGCTTTCACATTTCTTAGAAAATGGATATGCTCATTATATATTGAGTTCTTGTCAAAGTGTAAGTTGATTATGTACATCTCTCTTTCACTTGTCTTAGTCTTTTAATTGTTTAATTTGAACTTTTCAATTTTAGGTTGGTTACTCCATTCGTTTTGAAGATTGTACCTCAGAGAAAACCATTCTGAAATATATGACTGATGGAATGTTACTGAGGGAATTTCTTGGTGAGCCTGATCTAGCAAGTTATAGGTGAGCTTTTATTGGATTCATATTTAGGTTTAGTTAGACGCATTATAATTGTTTACTTATTATGTTTGCAAATGTTGCAGTGTTGTGATGGTGGATGAGGCTCACGAAAGAACACTCTCAACGGATATTTTGTTTGGATTAGTAAAGGTGAGCAGAACATTCTGTGATGAACTAAATATGGATACCTTATTAGTAATTCTAACAGGTTCAGCGTTGAGACGTTTTGAAGTCTATTCCTTGAAAAAATAAGCATTTGTATTGATTTTCAATACACTTTTTAGTTGAGTCTGGTGCAAGTGTTTTTATTTACATTGCAATACGAGTACTTACTGTTTTTGGACTAAATCATTATTTTGTTCCCCATAAGTGTATATTGTTGTCACATTAGTTTTTGAAACTAAGAAAATTTCTAGTGAGTCCTTCAAATTGACTCATGTGGTTGACAGATTGCACTTTCAGAGACTTATTTGGAATTTTCTTAGTTAAAAAAATTATTGATGGGATTAGGAGCTGATAGGACAATTATTGGTAGAAAATATGAACAGTTACATGTGTATTGTTTAATTAGGTTCAGTTATGTATTTTTGGAATTTATTTTGTATTAGGTCTGATGGTTGACATTTATTATGTGTTTAGGAGCAGCTATTATATTAAAGTTATATAGAAAATGCCATGTAGGAAAAAAGTGAGCAGAGTACTTTGAAAGTTCTTTGGGCAGCTTCTGGTGGAATTTTCTCTTTAATTAGTGTGCCTAAATACCAAATATCATTGTTCAATCAGCAATACACTTGCATGGACTAAACTGCTTGCCTATTCTGTTTTTGTGACAGGATATTGCTCGTTTCCGACCTGATCTTAAGTTGCTGATATCAAGTGCTACACTTGACGCAGAGAAATTCAGTGATTACTTTGATTCTGCGCCAATATTCAGAATTCCAGGGAGACGATATCCTGTTGAAATAAACTACACGAAAGCACCTGAGGCCGACTACTTGGATGCTGCTATTGTCACCTCGCTTCAAATCCATGTCACTCAACCTCCCGGAGATATATTGGTATTCCTTACTGGACAAGAAGAAATTGAAACAGCAGAAGAAATCTTGAAGCATAGAACTAGAGGCTTGGGGACTAAAATTGCTGAGTTAATAATATGCCCTATATATGCCAATCTTCCAACTGAATTACAGGCTAAAATATTTGAACCCACTCCTGAAGGAGCACGAAAGGTGGTCCTTGCAACTAATATTGCAGAAACGTCATTGACAATTGATGGGATAAAGTATGTCATTGATCCCGGATTCTGTAAGATGAAAAGCTATAATCCAAGAACAGGGATGGAATCTTTACTAGTAACTCCCATATCAAAAGCTTCAGCAAATCAGAGAGCAGGTCGTTCTGGAAGAACAGGTCCGGGAAAGTGCTTCCGGCTGTACACTGCATATAATTTTCACAATGATTTGGAGGAAAACACTGTTCCTGAAATACAGCGGACTAACCTTGCAAATGTAGTTTTGACTTTAAAAAGTCTTGGTATTCATGACTTGTTGAACTTTGATTTTATGGATCCTCCCCCTGCTGAGGCCTTATTAAAAGCTTTGGAGCTTCTATTTGCATTAAGTGCTTTAAATAAGCTTGGTGAGTTAACCAAGGTCGGTAGAAGGATGGCAGAGTTCCCACTTGATCCTATGTTGTCAAAAATGATAGTGGCTTCAGAAAATTTCAAGTGTTCAGATGATATCATATCAATTGCTGCTATGCTTTCTGTTGGAAACTCAATATTTTATCGTCCAAAGGATAAACAAGTACATGCAGACAATGCAAGGATGAATTTTCACACGGGAAATGTTGGAGACCATATTGCATTGCTAAAGGTTCTGTTGCTGCTGGCTTTTTCTGTATTTTGTTGATTGTCAACTTTATCTATATGCATTTTTTCCTTTCTGTGAAATGTTGGACTCTATTATTAGATATTTTTCTTGTGCCATCCACCATGATGGTGAGTTGTGTTGCATCACACATTGAGTTCGTGATGGCACACTGTTCTTTGTGGGTCATTCTAAACTTTTACTATACCTTACTAATTTTTATTTTTCATTCAGGTCTACAATTCGTGGAAGGAGACCAATTATTCAACGCAATGGTGTTATGAAAATTATATACAGGTATTGACCTTCTACTGCAAACCATTATTTGGCGTGTCCATATTTAGTGGAAGTGCTAGAAGAAAGTAGTATACACATCCATACATTGTTAAGTACATTAAGTAGCAATAATGGGAGTTGAGAAAATTAAGTGAGTGAAAGTGATGGGGAGAAATGCTACTTTATTTAACTGTTCTAAATATAATTTGGTTCATTTGACGAGAAGTTTTTTGACAAATTGAAATGTTGTAAAAAATATTGGCCAAAATACTACCTCAATGTTCTCATTATTGAGAGTGGTGTGCGCGGTGTTAATAGCTATTTAGAGGGCTTTCTTTTGCAGATTGATTGGATATAGCTTTGAGAAGATGTAATTACTAATTGTTTTCTTTTTATTGATTGACTTTTTCTTATTCTTTCTATTATTACCTTTTACTTTTCTGCTGATAGTATTCTTTTTATAAAAGAAAATTTTAGAACTTATATGTTGTATTTAGGTTTGTGACTATGATGCCCATATTTAGTTCTCTTGGCATTATGATCTAAAAAGAGATTATTTCCGCAATGATCCTCATTTTAAAGTGCTTATATTTGAATTTATTCATCTTTTGTTCATCGTTGCTGTATTTGTTATCTTGATTCCAGGTAAGGAGTATGAAACGGGCAAGGGATATCCGTGATCAACTGGCAGGTCTTTTAGAGAGGGTTGAAATTGAACTAATATCAAATGAGAGTGATTTAGATGCCATCAAGAAATCTATTACTTCTGGTAAACTTATAAAACTAATAATTTCTTGCATTGCAGATCCTCTTTTAGTTTACTGAATCTAATTTTTAACTGCTGCAGGGTTTTTTCCACACTCTGCTCGACTGCAAAAGAATGGATCTTATAGGACTATTAAACATCCACAAACTGTTCACATACATCCTAGTGCGGGGCTGGCAGAGGTACGTTCGTTTTGTATGTTGCTGATAAGTGATAATGTATGTTGATTGCATGGACTTTTTTCTACCCCATTTCTAGGTAATCAGCAAGTTGTGCTGTATTATTGAAATGACAAACCCTGAAACCAATATACAGATAATACATAATTTCAATTGGAATATTTCTTTCATATTACATATTCTGATTTCCATACAAAAGTAGCTATTTAAATAATAAAAATAAATCCCTAATTACAGTAGTGGCTATCTTACCTATTTTAGTATGTGCTTTTATGATGTGTTATAGTTACAACAATAAGAATTATATCTTTATAATTTCAGATATCAAGATCATATCTTTATAACTAGAAATATCAAGATCATATTTGATATTAAGGCCATTTCAAAACATAATATTCCAAACCATCAATTTGGAGATATAATTAAAATCACTTAAAGACTAAATAAACTTTTGGAGATCCCACATCTAGTAGGAATAAGGTGTAAACCGCTCACCAAGATAAACCATAGGGCACTCAATGTTTATGGATAAAAAGGAAATACAAATTAAATCTGGATGAAATTTTTAACCTCTGGTTTCAATCATCCAATTGTAAGAATTTATAAATGTGGATGCTCTATATAGTTTTCAGATCGTCTAGAGGTACAAGTTGATTAACATGATATTTAATTCTTTGGAGTTGAATATTTTCACTGTCTGTGATGTTGATGTAATATTAATCCGCTGGTGTGGGTTATAGCTGTTATGATCATAAAGGAAATAGTACTACTTGTTGCTTCGTATGATCTGTGGCTGAGAATGAGCTTTAAATTTTTTGAGAAATCCTGACAACTCAATCTCTGCTTGTGAATTCATTTCAATTTGAGGCAATTTGAAAAGAATCAATCAACCGTATGTTGCATTAATGTGTGTATTAATGATTTTGTGAAGTTGCGATCACTATGGTCTAAAAGATCTAATTGTTTCTTTCATTATTTGATTTCTCTTGTAGGTTCTTCCTAGATGGGTTATATATCATGAACTAGTACTCACAACCAAGGAATATATGAGACAGGTATTTCCAACTGTTACCGATTTCAAACATTTCATAACTTCTTTCAATGGGTATCTGTCAGATGGCTGAAACTGCATACTCATATTTCAGGTGACAGAGTTAAAGCCAGAGTGGTTGGTGGAGATAGCGCCCCACTATTACCAGCTTAAGGACGTTGAAGACTGTATGCTTTCTCTCTCTTTCTCATATTGCTATTATATCTTTGCAGGGAGTTAACAACATTTCCCTTTGAGCATTAATCAAGTTTTGTTTATAAATATCATAAAGAGTCTTGTTATTGCATGCTAGCTATGCTCCTGTCATTAGTTTGTGGATGTTATCCCACACTTTTTAATAATGCGGATTCTAATTTATAGGTTGTCATACTGTTAATAGCCGTTTAGTAAAACTATCGTGTAGTAGTTTGAGATACATCAAATACAATGAGAGGGAAAACAAGATAATTCTAGAAGATGCTCCTAGAAACTAGTTCTAGCATGAACATGCTCCTACAAACTTCAGAACAAAGCACACAACACCTTTTCATTAGATAAATCCAAGTATGTCTAGAAAACTCACCAATAAACAATAGTAAAATAATATCATAGTACTAAAAATATAGTAAACTATTTCAAAGATATATTAAATCTGTATGTTTCTAAGATATTATTTTTGTTTTATTTGATATATATTTGTGGAACTTAATGAATAGTTAATTAAATAATTTGTTACGAATCCCTTTTATAATTACAATGCCTGAAAAGGTATACATATTTTGTGTGAGAATTATTGCTTTGCCATTGGTTAATTCGTTGAAGATTTTGCTCAGTTAGCATACAGCATATCATTAATCAATCTTGAATTTGTTGATTGTTATAACAAGAATATGTTGATTTATGCCATATAGCTATTGAGTTGAATTAAATTTTATGGCAGTGCATTCGAAGAAAATGCCTCGTGTAGCAGGCCGTGTACAAGAGGACAAATAACTGACACCTTTGCATATGCTTTGAGATGATGAGATACTTTTGGAAGAAAAAAAATGCCCCTTAAAGATTGGATATGTATTGTAAATATTTTTCACTGTACATTTAGACTATAGCATTGTATCCTTCACCACACATGCCTCCATTGGGGATAGTACTGACTTCATTACTAATCACCAACAAATTTTGTCATGTAGGTTTCTTTTTCATTTGTTGTAAGAAGTGATTTCTAATTCAATTTTGTTATTGCTATTTAATACTTGTAAATATTGTTCTTTAACACAATATTTTCGAAGCAGCATGTACAAATTCATTTGATCCAGCAAATGCAGTTCCATCATGGCTTATATTGGCTTTTATGTTATGGTTGAGATGTTTTGTCCCCATTGGTTGCTCCAGTGTGTAAAATTTAAACCATTTCATTTCTTTCATTTACTACCAAATACTTCTGTATTGTAATATATCTGTAACTGAATAATTTCCCTGTTTATGTGGCTAATTAAATTTGTATAAATGATTTCTTAAACATTATTATACCGACTATTTATTTTAGTAAAATATGTTTTTAATATGAAAATTTATGAATTTTACATTTATTTGACCTTTGAAATATTTTTAGTGTTTTTAAATATATTTTTATTATAACCAATATATCAAGATGTAAGGTGGTGTATCACATTCATACAAAATATGTAATATCAAAAACCAACTAAAATAAATAAAAAAATTAGAAATCAAGAGTTAAGACAATTATTAGAGATCAAATAAAAATTTAACTTTCGTTGGAATAAATAGATAGGAAAGTTCATAATTTTTAAGATATTTAAACACATCTATTTTGAATTTATCTTATTTCAAATATGTTATTGGTTTTTTTTTTGTTTGGATAATTTGATTACCATAAGATACAAAACTATTTATTTATTTATTTAATAATTATAAATAAACTAAAAATATCAATGTTAATGATCTTTTTTAATTGATATTAGTTTATGTTATCTTTTGTTAAAGCTTTCAATTGATATTGATAAAGCTTTTCTTCTATTAACAGAGACCGAGGTTATTTTCACTCGGTGCCATTTACAATAATTTTCGTCGATGTTGTTGGTTGGTTTTTTTTTTTTTTTTGACTTTTTCCAATTGATATAGCGAAAGAAAAAAAGTATAGTTAATATTGTCCGAAGGTTTTTAATATTAGTATTAGAAAAAAAAAATCCTAATAAACTACGAATAGAAAATAACATTGATACTAACTAAAACTAATTATTATAATTGAAAAAAAAAATATAGTTCACATTCGTTAAAAATAATATCCCAAACTTTTCCTAAGTCTTTACTCATAATCCTAATAAGCAGGAGGGTTCGTATCATTTGCTCATCAGAGTTTCGTTCTAATTTTGTTTTTTTTCTTAAATAGGTTTCAATTTTCGTCAATTTTACTTAATACGGTTCTTTTTTACTAATACCGTTTAAATTATTAACGATCATCAACAGTGAGTGTCACATGTTACTTCGTGATTTTTTTAAATTTTTTTAAATTTTTTTAAAATGTACATGTGTCAATCAAGAAACGTGTCAAAGTCAATGTTTTATATTAATTTGGTTTCTCTATTTGTTATTTTGTTGAATTTAGTTCCAATTTTGTGTAAAATTAACCAATTTTGTTGTCGAAGATGAAACCAAATTTAATTTTTATATAAAAGTTATAATTATGTGAATTTTAATATGATATAAAAACATTAAATAAAAATATGAATTTTAATATAAAAATTAAATTTGGTTTTGAGAGGAACAAAATTGGTTCATGTTAACAAAATTTGGACTAAATTGGGATTAAATTGAACAAAACTAACGAATATAGGGACCAATTTGAATATAAAATATTGACTCTAACACGTGACACGTTGCTGGGTTGATACGTGAACATTTAAAATTTTAAAAAAAAGTTAAAAAAAATAAAAAATAAAATAAAAAAAACTAGGAAGTGACATGTGACAATCAATATTCATGGGCGTTAATAATTTAAACTGTATTAGCAAAAGATGACTAAATTGAAAAAAATTGACGAAAAATATGACCTATTTAATAACAAAAACAAAATTATAATTGATTTGACAAAACTTAACGAAAATTGAGATCAAAAAATATTTTAACCTAATATAAATAATTTTAATTAATACTAATAAAAGTTATTAATAGACATTTACAAATCCTGTAAGGTTTGACAAAAAAAAATTGTAATATTAACTAAAAAGCTTAAAATATGATAAATTTTATTATGAAAGAAACTTTTAACAACATTTATTATTAAAAAATTGTAACGTTATTTGTTGATAAATAATTCTAAAATTATGATCTCAAATCTTAATTAAGCCAACAATATGAATTTTTATCAAGTTAAGACAAAATAAAATGAAGCTAAAAAAAAGTATATTTGCTGACTTGAATCATTTCATTAACCAATCCAATTAATTCCATAAAATTATACAATTTCTTTTTTGTTTAAATTTCTCATCCAACCAACATAATATCTTATATTCTAATCATTTTAGATGCTCTATTGTAATTTCGATATATTTTTTAAATTGTGGCATTTTAATAAGAGTGTATTTTATAATAGGTACCGAAGAATCATGAAATTTTCTTAAAAATTTGTATTGAAAAGTAATATATATGGAACACACCACGCATGAATTTTCTTCAAAGGTCTTGGATATATAACTGGTCAAGACCTCATTTTATCACTTTCGGTGAAAATCGTTGACAATAGACAACAACATATAGCCAATAGCTAATGTAAGAGAACTATTAATTTGTGTATTAAATTAAAAATTGAGAAAAATCGCAGATATCATATAAAAACACTAAAAAAGTTTTACATGGAAGTTATGATATAAAAGCTAGATTCATATATGTTTGAAATGTAAATTATAGTATCCATTGTCAATGGGAATGAAAAAAAAAAATCAAGACATGGACAAACGGAAGTTTAACACCTAAGGAAACCCTTTATGAAAGCCTCCAAAATTTGATTGATTTATTTCTTCCTTTTTTTTTCCACACAGAAGAGGATAACTTTCATTCAGAAACAAATCAAGACAAAGTGACTTTGGCCAATTTTACTTCTCATGATATATTGGTTAAAGCTAAACTAAGGAAAAATAAAAAAAGAAATAGCATTGAAATCTATTTTTATTGACCAATTAGAATTATCTCCTAGGATCTATAATTGTCTCAAAAAATCCAATATTCATACATTATTAAAATTTTTGAATAACAGTCAAGAAGGCCTTCTGAAATTTGAATATTTTCACATAAAAGATGGAAAATCTATATTGGATATTTTAAAAATACAAAAGTATTTTGCATAAAAGTGAAATCTATTGACATAAGATTTTTTCAAATTAATTTTTTTTCTATTCAGAATAAAATGTCCAAAATATGTAATTTAAATATTTAGAACAAATCTTAATGGTCAGAATATATCTAAAAAGGAATAGATGTATATGGGGATTAGTAGGTTTAGAAAGAATTCTTCTTATATATACCGTACATATATCATGATATATTATTAAAAATGAATTAAAAATGAAACCAATCTTCTAATTTTTTTAAAAGGACCTAACGTTAGGAATCTTTCTCAATAAGTAATGTTTCTTGTATACCTAACCAAGAGGGCAACTAGACTACCAATCAAAAATATGATAGTTGCTACTGGACGACAAAATAGATTTTGAAATTTATTAACATTCTCCAAAAAGGTACCAGAACCATTAAAAGAACATTCAAGAACTTATTGGGTACTATACAAACTATTTGAAATACAAGAAAAAAAAATACCATTCAGGTAATATTTCCAAAGATTTGCAAAAGAATCTGCAAATTCTTTAATCATGGATGGTTGTTAAACATACGTTAAAGACAATTATACCTAGAATTACTACTACTAAAATATATAAAAAGATGGTTAGGCCATGCGAGTTCTCTATAATAATTATGACTCATCCCCTTAATCAATTTAGCTCTTATAACCCATCTCTTTGGCCAATTTAGCTCTTAATACAGGATTATTAAGTCAAGTTTTTTTGTTATTAAGATGTCTCTTATATATTGTTTAAGTAGGTTAGTAATGTATGTTAGGGGTGTATTTTGTATAAGGTGACATTTATTATGTTGTTACGGTAACTATTATATTAAAATTATATAGAAAATGTGCCGAAACAATGAGATTATTTGAGAGTTATTTGTGCTGCATCTGGTGGAATTTTGTTTTAACTAGTTATGCCTAAATTACAAAATAACAAATATTATTGTTAAATCAGTTGTACATTCCCCAGGACTAAACTGTTTGTCTACTTGTTTCCTGATTTCGAGTCCTACATTTACACACGTATAGATTAAGTTGTTACTTTGATTAACGCCAATATTCAAAATTTCAAAATTATAGGAAGAGGATATTATGTAGAAATAAACCACACAAAAACAACCTGAGACTCACTACTTAACCTGAAATATGTTTTTTAACATGGTATTTTCATTCATTTAGACCTATCACTGTCTCATATTTTAAACCTGCTGAACCATTTACTGCGTGTTGGATATGACCCAATCTAGACTTAATTTCAAATTCCTTTTGGCATCATTTATTTATAACATAATGTTTATTTGTTAAAAAAAAAATCCTTTTAACAAGATAAAATTAGTTTCAAAATAACTTTGGAAATACGTGCTGTCGGACGCATATGATCTGATTTTGAAACACTTTTAAAAGAACTAAAAAGTGAAAAATAATTTTATTTTTCTTTTACTGTGGTGTCTGGCTCGCCGTTATGTTATGTGACACTCAATCTTAAACAATTCAAAAATAACAAAAAAATATAAACTTTTCAAAATTAAAAATCAACCTGTTTCAAACAATAACAAATTTTCAAATTGATTTATTTAAAGAATCATGTAAATTTGATTTTTCATAATATTTAAAAGAGAGGATTTGTCCCTGTAAGACCAAACAATAAAAAAATACTTTTGTTTTTTTTCAGTATTTTTCTTAATTACTTTTGAATAAAATTAAACATTTAAAAACAACATCAATTTTTTTGGCACATTTAATTAAAGGTTATATTCGAACGAGAGTTGTAAAATGCTAACACATCTCTTACAAAAAAATTTAGTTTTTGTTGACCTTGTCTTATTTTTATGATTTTTATAGTTTTTTTTATAATAAATTATGGTGATGACTTCAAACTATATTTTTAAAACTCTTTTATTGTTTAATTCACCGTTTTGTCATGATTTAGGTTGTGACACTCGTTAATATTGTCCCAAGGTTTTCCCATTAGAATTAGAAAAAAAAAATTAATGAACTATTAATAGAAAATAATTTTGATCTTGCTAATTAAAAATTAATTATTAAAAACATCAACAACAAAAATAATGACAAAACTTGAAAACAATATAGTTTACACACATTCATTAAACATAAGGATTAAATATGTTTTTACTCCCTGAACTTTGACACAAAATTGAAATCCTTCTTATCTAAATCTTTGTTACATCTTGGTCTCTAAACTTTAATAATGAATGGATATAATCCTTTTAACCTAATTATGTAAAAAAATTTGACATGTCAAATGTGTTTTCCAATAGACATTGAAGTGAGAACGTGTCAAATGGTGTAAATAACCCAAATGCTAGCATGAAACACATTTGACATAAAAAATGGATAAATATAATTTTGGTCCTTGACGTATTACAAAAATTGGAAATGGTCCCTCCTCGAAACTTTTGAGTTCTTTGGTCCCTCTACCTTCAAAATCACTAGTTTTTAGTCCCTAAGTTTCAACGACGTTAAAGTTTATCCTACGTTGCAAAAGACATACCAATTCAACTTTAGGGTTGTGGGTTGTTGACACGTGTGGTGACATGTGTCTACACATGTTGTTTCATTTTTTGAATGAATTCAATTTATTAGTATTTGTGTTGTTAATATCAGTTGTAATCATTGATATGTTGTAAGTTTGAGTTGTTATTCGTCCCTGTGATGTAAGTTTGAATTGTTATCCGTCTGTGATATAAGTTTGAGTTGTTATCAATCCCGGTGTTGTAAGAGTTTTTATCAGTCTCTGTGTTGTAAGCTTGAGTTATTATCAGTGTGTGTGTGTGTTGCCAAATCGGTCATAATTTTATTTTTGTACTCAAATAGGTTCTAATGTTCATCAATTTTGTTCAATTTGGTCTTCTTTTAGTAACACCGTTTAAATCATTGAAGACCATGAATAGTGACTGCAACGTGTCACTTTTTGTTTTTGTTTTTTATTTTTTTAAATGTCCAGTTGTCAACTCAGCAATGTGTCACATGTCAGAGTTAATGTTTTATATTCAATTTAGTCTCTATATTCGTTAGTTTTGTACAATTTAATCTTAATTTTTGTTAACATGAACCAATTTTGTTCCTCTCCAAATTGAAACTAAATTCAATTTTTATACTAAAATTCACATTTTTATTTAATGTTTTTATATAATATATTAAAATTCACATCATTATAACTTTTCTATAAAAATTAAATTTGGTGTCATCTTCGACAAGGACAGAATTGGTCATTTTAAACAAAATTTGGACTAAATTGAACAAAAATAACAAATATAGGGACCAAATTGAATATAAAACATTGACTTTGATACGTGGCACGTTGCTGGATTGGCACGAGTACATTTTAAAAAAATTCTAAAAAATTTTAAAAAACAACGAAGTGACATGTGGCACTCATTGTTCATGACCGTTGATGATTTAAACAGTATTAGCAAAAAACGACCAAATTGAACAAAATTGACGAAAATTACGACCTATTTAAGCACAAAAAACAAAATTAAGACTTATTTGACAAAACTTGACAAAAATTGGAACAAAGAAAGTATTTTAACCATATATATATATATATATATATATATATATATATATATATATATATATATATATATATATATATATAAAAAATAAATAAAAAAA